>OGMH01000001.1_pt1 | contig 296459 bp, 260 predicted proteins | sample 1573191 | NCBI WGS metagenome assembly OGMH01 (sample SAMEA2581978, study PRJEB24529) | metagenome | biome: Human gut stool | place: China | collected 2011 | reverse complement strand
AAGGACACCAACGATTGGTGCGAGATAGATCATGGTTTCCATAAGTCTCCTTTCTGTTTTGTATGGCAGAATTTTTTATTTTCTCTGCGTTCATGAGCAAGTAGCAAAGCGGATTGTGAATGTCCGATTTGTTCAGAGTAAAAGCCATACAAGAATAAATAACATTAGTAAGTTTGATATTGGTTTAAGATGTTAAGATAATGTGTTACGTTTTCTTCTGCGTTTCCCTTAAAAACAGCAGAGCCCGCAACCAGAACATTTGCTCCGGCTTCCAGGACAGTATGAATTGTAGAATCATTTACACCGCCATCGACCTGAATATCAATTGCTTTTCCGGTACTTAAAATCCGATTGCGAAGAGTTTGTATTTTTTCGGTCATTTCAGGAATATAGGTCTGCCCTCCAAAACCAGGATTGACTGTCATGAGAAGTACCATATCAAGGTCATTTAAAATATAATCTAAGACATTAAGCGGTGTTGCAGGATTTAATGCGACAGCAGCACGAATATTGTGTTTTTTGATTTGCTGTATGGCACTGTGAAGATGAGTACAGGCCTCAGAATGAATGGTAATGCTGTCTGCACCACATTTGGCAAATTCTTCGATGTAACGTTCTGGATTTTGAACCATTAAATGAACGTCAAAAAAGCAGTCATGTTCTTTTCGAATGGAGCGGATAACGGGCATCCCGAAAGAAATGCTTGGAACAAACATTCCATCCATTACGTCGATATGAAGATACTGTGCTCCGGCTTGTATTACACAATTAATATCTTCTCCGAGACGATTGAAATTAGCAGATAGAATAGATGGAGCTAAAATATTATTTCTTTGCATAGTTATCACCTCACTCTATTTGATTTCAGCGTCAGAATATCCATAATCTTCTTCAATTTTGCTGATTAGTCCAACTCGTCTTTCATGACGGCCACCAAGAAATTCAGAGTCAAAGAATGCATCGCAAATCATTTTAGCGAGTTCCTCACCGACAACGCGTGCGCCCATTGCAACAATCTGACAATTGTTATGTTCTGCAATCATTTTTGCAGTATAAGGTTCACTGCAGACTCCGGCACGAATTCCAGGGACTTTGTTAGCGGCAAGAGAAATACCTACACCCGTTCCGCATACAAGTACCCCCTTATCAATGTCTCCACGGCGGATTGCTTCGGCTACCGTTCGTCCGGGAACAGGATAATCCACCTTTTCCTCCGGACTGTATGCGCCATAATCGACACACTCAAATCCTCGTTCTCTTAGATGCTCGAGCAGGCAGTTTTTCAAGCCAATCGCAGCATGGTCACTTCCAAATCCAATTTTCATGATAAAAACCCTCCTTTTTTACTGATACATAATATTCAACATCCTACATAGTATCTTATAGTGAAAAAATACCATAAATATAAGAAATAGTCAATGGTTTTTAAGGGTTTTAAGGGCTTTTTGGGAGAACTTAAAAGTGTGAGAAAAAATAGAAAACCAATAATCATTGTATATTTTGTCGAAAAAAGAGCACAAAAATAGGTGTAAAGTCCTCTGGTTTTATTGCGGTTTTACCAAAAATATGGTATAGTATAGTTACGTTTTATACATACATAAAAAATAGAATAGTAGGAGTGGTTAAAAATGTATCAAGAAGAATATGAACGCTGGCTGGCAGCAGACCTTGAAGATGCGGATTTGAATCCGGAATTATCAAAAATTAAAGGAATCGATGAAGAAATCAAAGACCGTTTTGCTGTAGCATTAAAATTTGGAACTGCAGGACTTCGTGGTGTACTTGGAGCAGGAACAAACCGCATGAACATTTATGTGGTACGTCAGGCAACACAGGGTCTTGCAAACTGGGTAAAAACACAGGGCGGAAATCAGACTGTGGCAATCAGTTATGACAGTCGTTTAAAGAGTGACGTATTTGCAAAAAATGCAGCAGGTGTACTGGCTGCAAATGGAATTAAAGTCAGAATTTATGACGCTTTAATGCCGGTACCGGCACTTTCCTTTGCAACACGTTACTATGAATGTAACGCAGGTATTATGGTAACCGCTTCTCACAACCCGGCAAAATATAACGGATATAAAGCTTATGGTCCGGACGGATGCCAGATGACAGATGACGCAGCTGCAATTGTATATGAAGAGATTCAGAAAACAGATGTATTAACAGGTGCCAAATATATGTCCTTTGCAGAAGGTGTGGAAGAAGGACTGATTCGTTTTGTAGGAGATGACTGCAAAAAAGCGCTTTATGAAGCAATCGAATCTCGTCAGGTTCGTCCGGGTCTTTGCAAAACAGCAGGTCTTAAACTGGTTTACAGCCCATTAAACGGTTCCGGTCTTGTGCCGGTTACTCAGGTATTAAAAGATATCGGAATTACAGATATCACAATCGTTCCGGAACAGGAATATCCAAATGGATACTTCACAACCTGCAGTTATCCGAATCCGGAAATTTTTGCGGCTCTGGAATTAGGATTAAATCTGGCAAAAGAAACAGGTGCAGACTTAATGCTTGCAACTGACCCGGATGCAGACCGTGTTGGTATTGCAATGAAATGCCCGGATGGCTCCTATGAACTGGTAACAGGAAATGAAGTTGGTGTACTGCTTTTAGACTATATCTGCGCAGGTCGTATCGAAAAAGGCACAATGCCGAAGAATCCGGTAGCAGTAAAATCTATCGTTTCCACACCACTTGCGGATGCAGTAGCAGAGCATTACGGAGTAGAACTCAGAAGCGTACTGACAGGATTTAAATGGATTGGTGACCAGATTGCACAGCTTGAAGAAGCTGGTGAAGTAGACCGCTTTATCTTTGGATTTGAAGAGAGTTATGGATATCTTGCAGGACCGTATGTACGTGATAAAGATGCTGTAATCGGTTCTATGCTGATTTGTGAAATGGCTGCATACTACAGAAGTATCGGAAGTTCCTTAAAACAGAGAATGGAAGAAATCTACGCACAGTATGGTCGTTACTTAAATAAAGTAGACAGTTTTGAATTCCCGGGCTTGAGTGGAATGGACAAGATGTCTGCATTAATGCAGGGACTTCGTGACAAACCACTGACAGAAATTGCCGGACATCAGATTGTCAAAGTAACAGACTATACAAAACCGGAAGAAACAGGACTTCCATCTGCAAATGTTTTAATTTACAAACTTGATAACGGTGAAACTGTTGTTGTTCGTCCATCCGGAACAGAACCGAAGATTAAGATTTATTACACAACACTTGGAAAGAATCTGGAAGAAGCAGAGGCTGAGAAGGAGAAATTAGCTAAAGCGTTAGAACCAATTATGAAATAATATGAAGAAATCATACTGCGTCATATCTTGATTATTGTTGATGTGCCAAAAACTTAATAGATAAAAAATAAAACAGAGGTGTATTGCTTAAAAACGATACACCTCTGTTTTTTATTTCGTGAAATATTCCGGATATTGTTTCATAATTTCCGTTTTTTCTGTCTGATATCGGGTCAAATGTCGGGTCATAAAAATTTCTGACATTTCAGCATCTTTTCGTTTTAATGCATATAAAATATCTTCGTGATCCGGAATCGTTGATTTCGCATATCCGGATTTTGCTGCAAGTGCACGAAGCCGGTCAAAGTGAACCATCTGTTCTTCTACAAAATGATAGGACCACATTTTGCCTGCACATTCAAAAATAAGACGATGAAATTCATTGTCGATTTCAAGAAAACGGTCTCCGTCTTTGGTAGTCTGGCAGGCTTTCTGCTGTTCAATGTTTTGTTTCAGTGCAAGCAGGTAGTCATCTGTAATAGACTCACAGGCAAGTTTGATAACTGCTGTTTCCATAACAAGACGTACAAAACGGGATTCTTCGACAATTGCATAATTAATTTTAGAAATATAACTTCCTCTTTGTGGAAGAATTTCGACAAGTCCAATACGGTTTAATTCGATTAAAGCTTCACGAATCGGGGTTCTTGAAAGGGAAAGGGCAGAAGAAAGTTCATTTTCACTGACTGCACTTCCGGGCTGAAGTTCAACGTGGATAATGTTATATAAAAGAACCCGCATGGCATAGGATCTTGCTGTTTCAGAAGAATTTCTGTTAAGTATTATCATATAAAATACCCTCTCTTTGCTAATAGTAGAAATGATACCCTAATTTCTAATTATACGCTATGAAACTGTTTTTTACCAGATGAAAATTAGAGTTTGTTATCCTTTTAACAACTTACATACTAGTATACTGAAAAGCAAGACTTAAAGTCAATGGTTTAAACTGAAAATAAAAAAACTTGTACAAAATACACAGAAAAATAAAAAAATATATAGTGAAAATGTGAATTGAAAAAATTTTGAGTTTATACTACCATACTAGTATACGAGAAAGAGATACACATAAACTGAAAACATAAAATAAAAAATCAAAATGATAAGGAGAATGTTTATTATGGAAATGACAATGCGTTGGTATGGAAAAGAGTATGATACAGTTACATTACAGCAGATTCGTCAGAGCTGTTATGTAAAAGGAATTATTTCCACACTGTATAACAAAATGCCGGGAGAGGTATGGGAATTAGATGAAATCCTTGCACTGAAAAAAGATGTTGAAGATGCAGGACTTTTCCTCGCAGGTATCGAAAGTGTTAACGTAAGTGATGCAATCAAAACCGGCGGTCCGGACAGAGACAAAGACATCGAAGCATACATCAAAACATTAGAGAACCTTGGTAAAGCAGATATTCACATGGTATGTTACAACTTCATGCCGGTATTTGACTGGACAAGAACAGAACTTGACCGTATGAGAGAAGATGGAACAACCGTTCTTGCATATAATCAGGATGTAATCGACAGCATGGATCCTGAAAAAATGTTCGACGCTATCAAAAACAATATGAACGGAACTGTAATGCCGGGTTGGGAACCGGAACGTATGGAAAAAGTAAAAGAGTTGTTTGAACTTTACAAAGATATTGATGAAGAAAAACTGTTTGAAAACCTGAAATACTTCCTGGAAGCAATCATGCCGGTTTGTGACAAATACGACATCAACATGGCAATTCATCCGGATGACCCATCATGGAGCGTATTTGGACTTCCACGTATCATTTCTTCTCAGGCAAAATTAAAACGTCTGATTGAAATGGTGCCAAATAAACACAACGGTGTTACATTCTGCATGGGTTCTTATGGAACAAACTTAAACAACGATTTAGTTGCAACTGTTAAGATGTTAAAAGGAAGAATTCATTTCGCGCACATCAGAAACCTTCGTTTTAATGATGGAATGAGAGATTTTGAAGAAAGTGCTCATTTAAGCTCTGACGGAACATTTGACATGCATGCAGTTATGAAAGCTTTATATGAAACAGGATTTGAAGGACCAATCCGTCCAGACCATGGAAGAATGATTTGGGGCGAAAAAGCAATGCCAGGATACGGTCTGTATGACAGAGCACTTGGTGCAGCTTACCTTTGCGGATTATGGGAAGCAATCGAAAAAGAAGCAAAAAGCGAAAATAAATAATTATAGTAAATAAGAATAGAAAGGTGAAAATGAAGATGAAGCTGACATTAGACGGTATTAAAGATAAGAAAAGCTGGGAAGCAGCAGGCGTTGTGCTTCCATCCTATGATATTGAAAAAGTAAAAGAAGAAACAAAGAAATCCCCAGCTTGGGTACATTTCGGAATCGGAAATATTTTCCGTATCTTCATTGGTGGAATCGCAGATACTTTAATTTCCAACGGAGCTATGGACAAAGGTATTACCTGCGTAGAGACATTTGACTTCGATGTAGTGGACAAAATCTACGCTCCTTATGACAATCTGGTTCTGGGTGTTACCTTAAAAGCAGACGGAAGTACAGATAAAAAAGTAATCGCTTCTTTAACAGAGGCAATCAAAGCACAGTCTAATGTAGAGGCTGAGTGGAATCGTTTAAAAGAAATCTTCCAGAATAAAGACCTTCAGATGATTTCCTTTACTATCACAGAAAAAGGTTATGCATTAAAAGGCGCAGATGGAACTTATTTCCCATTCATCCAGAGCGATATCGACAATGGTCCGGAAAAAGCAGGTTCTGCAATGGCTGTTGTATGCGCATTGCTTCATGAACGTTTCAAAGCAGGAAAAGCTCCGTTAGCTGTTGTTTCTATGGATAACTGCTCTCACAATGGAGAAAAGCTGAGAAATTCTATTCTTACAATGGCAGAAGAATGGAACAAAAAAGGATTCGTAGAAGATGAATTCGTAGCTTATATTTCTGATGAAGCACAGGTATCTTTCCCGTGGTCTATGATTGATAAAATCACACCAAGACCGGCAGAATCCGTATGCAAATCTTTAGAGGAACTTGGAATCGAAGAGATTGCACCGGTTATTACTTCTAAGAGAACTTATATTGCACCATTTGTAAATGCAGAAGGACCGCAGTATCTGGTAATTGAAGATCGTTTCCCGAATGGCAGACCGGCTCTTGAAAAAGCAGGTGTTTACATGACAGACCGTGACACTGTAAACAAAGTAGAACGTATGAAAGTTACAACCTGCTTAAATCCACTGCATACAGCACTGGCTACTTACGGATGTGTATTAGGATATACTTTAATTGCAGATGAAATGAAAGACGAACAGTTAAACAAACTGGTTCATGAAATCGGTCCTGTAGAAGGTATGCCGGTTGTTACAGACCCGGGAATCCTTTCACCGGCAGAGTTTGTAGACGAAGTTATCAATACTCGTATTCCGAACCCATTTATGCCTGATACTCCACAGCGTATTGCAACAGATACTTCTCAGAAAGTTGGAATCCGTTACGGAGAAACTATCAAATCTTATGTGGAAAAATACGGAGATGCAAAGAAATTAAAGGCAATCCCGCTGGCAATCGCTGGATGGTGCAGATATCTTCTTGGTCTTGATGACAATGGAGAAGCGTTTGAACTTTCCGCAGACCCAATGCTGGATGAATTAAAAGCAGAATTAAAAGGAATCGAATTTGGCAAACCGGAAAGCTACAACGGACAGCTTAAATCCATTCTTTCTAATGAAAACATCTTCGGAATTGACCTCTACAAAGCTGGTATCGGCGAACTGATTGAAGAAATCTTTGTAAAAGAGATTGCAGGTGTTGGTGCAGTAAGAGCAACATTAAAAGAATACTTAGCATAATTAAATTAATAGATTTAGCATAAAAAATCCCCCTGGGTTGTTTTTGGTAACAACCTCGGGGGATTTTTTACAGTTCACGTTTTAAAATTTCTTCTTTTCTGCTTAATATGTCTCCGTTTAAAATTTCATTTTCTACATTCTCAAATCCAAGACGGTCTACTGTCAGTGCAAAACGTTCTCCCGGTTTTCCGTTTTCGCGGAAGAATAAGATGGTCTTTTCAATGATATCCATTGCTTCTTCTTTGGAAGTAAAGACTTTATTTAAGGCACGACCCTGTGAAATCTGTTTTCCCCAGCGTCCGCCAATGTAAATTTTAAATCCGTAAGTACCATCTTTAATGCTGTCAAAATGGCAGTTTCCAACACAGCGACCACAGTGGATACAGACCTTTTTATCAATGTTTAAGACACCGTCAACAACTTTAGCGGCACCGGACGGACATACTGCTTCGATGGCACATTTTTTACAGCCTTTACAAAGAGCTTTATCAAAGTTTGGAACTCTCTGACCAATGATTCCAAGGTCATTTAAATCTGGTTTTACACAATTATTAGGACATCCGCCAACGGCAATTTTAAATTTATGAGGAAGTTTTACTTCATGATATCCCTCATAAAAACGTTTGTGAATTTCCTCGGAAATTGCGAAAGAATCTAACAGACCATAATGGCAGGTGGTTCCTTTACAGGATACGACAGGACGAACACGTGGACCGGTTCCGCCAACGGTTAAGCCTTCTTTTGCAAGATGAGCCTGAAATGCTTCTACTTTATCATAAGGGATGCCCTGAATTTCTACAGTCTGGCGGGTAGTGAAGGTAAGCACTCCATTTCCGAATTTTTCTGCGGCTTCTGTTAAACACTGAGCCTGAGCAGCAGAAATTTTTCCATTTACAGTGATAACCCGTGCAGAAAAGTTATCGGTTCCTTTGTTATTTAAGAAGCCAAGTCCTTTTAAACGTTTTTCTTCTTCTTTGCTGACAGTTAATGCTGACATTTTATTCCTCCTTGAGCTTTTTATGTACCAGTACAGCGTAAATATAGCAGCTGCTTAATATTCAATGTACCAGTTTTAATAACTATAATATAACACTTGTTGATGTATTTGAAAAATGATATTATTTTATAAAAATGATAGGTTTTACCTATAGATAAAAGGGAATGATAAAAACAATGACGATTCGATACCTTACGATTTTTTTGGCTGTTGCAGAGTATGGAACGATGAGTGCGGCGGCAAAACATCTTTATCTTTCACAGCCGACCGTCAGTCAGGCAATTCGTGAAATGGAACAGCATTATCATGGGCTGTTGTTTGAACGCCTTGGAAAGAAACTTTACTTGACAGAGCGTGGAAAACTATTACTTTCTCATGCCAGAGATTTGGTCAGTCAGTTTGAACAGTTAGAGGAACTAATGCTAAGTCAGGGACAAAATGAGCGATTTCAGCTAGGAACGACTTTAACAGTGGGAACTTGCCTTGCGCCAACTTTGATTGGAGAATTAGAGGAGACCTTGCCGGGACTTGAGGTGTATTCTTTTGTCAGCAATACACATGAAATTGAAGAGAAATTATTGAAATCTGAACTCGATGCGGCAGTCGTGGAAGGAGAAATTCAGTCGCCGGATTTGGTTGTGATTCCGATTATTGAGGACTGTCTGGTACTTGGATGCGGAAGCCGGCATCCATTTTTTGAAAAAATTCAAATTTCAAATTCAGAATTAAATGATCAGTGCTTTGCAATGCGTGAGCAGGGAAGCGGGACAAGACAGCTTTTTGAGGACTATGTGAAACGGCATCACATTTCAATCAAGGTAACGTGGGAGGCAAATTGTCCACGTACGATTATCAATGCAGTGATTTGGAATAAAGTGCTTTCTGTTATGTCGCTTCGTCTTTTAACACATGAGCTGGCACATGAAAAAATTCGGGTGTTTTATGATGAAAAACAGGAATGGAACCGCAAATTTAAGTTGGTGTATCATAAAAATAAATTTCTGACACCTGCGATTTATGAATTGGAAAAAATTTTATATCAGCATAAAGAAATGAAATTACCGAAAGAGTATGGGATTCTGGCTCATGAGTGAGCTGGAATCCTGTATTTTTGTTTGGGAAAGAATATATATATAAAATTTTTACATATATATTGACAATACGATGTTCTGGCACTATACTATATATAAAATTTATATATATAAATATTTTACATATTAAAAAAGGAGATGATTGCATGTATTTTCCGGTTTCTGCTTTATTGATTGAATATCTGATTCTGACAATTGTGGAAACTCAGGACTCTTATGGATACGAAATCAGTCAGACAATTAAACTGGTGGCGGATATTAAGGAATCAACGCTTTATCCGATTTTGAAAAAACTTGAAAAGGCAGGATTTCTTACCACGTATTCACAGGAGTTTCAGGGAAGAAAACGAAAGTATTATTCGATTACCGAAAGTGGAAAAGAGCAAATCGAATATCTTAGCCATGAGTGGATTGCCTATTGCGATACAATTGACGGAATTATAGAGGGGAGGATTCGAAGTTGAGTAAAGAAGAGTATTTAAAACAGTTACAAAAATATTTGAAAAAACTTTCTTCGCAGGATTATGAAGATGCGATGGAGTATTTCACAGAATATTTTGAAGAGACAGACGAAGAGGGCGCAAAGGAGTTAATGAACGAACTTGGCACTCCAAAAGAAGCAGCAAGAGACTTGATTTCTAATCTTCTGGATAGAAAGTTAGAGGAGCAGGAGCAGGTGTCGGAATCCGAAACAACCAAAAAGTCATCGAAATGGAGTCTCTTTTGGATAGCCTGCCTTGCAATTTGTGCGGCACCGATTGGTGCACCGCTTGCAATTGCTTTCCTTGCAGTCGTATTATCATTGGTAATTTGTCTTGGAGTCATAGTACTATGTATTTTTATTTTTGCATTTTGTTTCTTTTTAGTCGGAGCAAAACTATTTATCCGGGGAATTTTAGCAATTCCGTTTTCCGTACCAGGATTTGCAATCATAAGTGGAAGCGGACTTTTCGTGGTTGGTCTTGGAATACTTAGCATTATTCTTGGTGTTGCGCTTGCAAAAGGGATTGGATTATTATTCGTGAAATTGGCAAAATGGGTTTCAGGACGTTCAAAGAGATTTAGAAAAGGAGGAAGGATTCATGAAAAGATGGATTAAAAATTGTCTTGCAGCAGGTGCGGGATGCGTTGTGGCAGGAGCACTTCTCTTTGCAGTTGGATTTTTGAACGGAGGAAAAAATTATGTGCTTGCCGCTGATTTAAACCAATGGAAAGGTTCGGCAACAAAAGAAGATTCAACTTATGGATTAGAAAAAACAAAGATAGATGATTATAGCACATTAAACGTGGATCTTTCTTCTTTAAACTTGCAGATTGTATCTTCTGATGATGATTCGTATTATATCAGTTATACGACTTCAGATTCAAAGGAAAAAGAACCGGTTTCTTATGATGTGAAAAATAAAATTCTTACGCTTAAAGAAGATTCAGACTCCAATTCTTATACACATATAGATATTGGATTTCTTACAGCATTCCTGTCAAAAGACAAAGACTTTACGACGGATGAAAATGTTGTAACATTATATGTTCCGGAGAATGCAAAATTTCAAAATGCAACGCTAAATAGTGCTTTGGGTAATATTTTGCTGAATCATGTCTGCTTTGAAAGTGGAACAGTTTCATCAGGTGATGGAGATATTTTTATTAAGAACAGCACATTAAAAGAGGTTGCTGTTTCAGCTTCTTTAGGTGATGTGAAAACTTATGATTCTAAGATAAGAGCTTGTAACTTTGAACTTTCCGATGGTGATTTCGTTGCAAAAGATAGTGAGTTTACTGGTGAAAATTCCATTTCCAGCAGCTTGGGAGATATCGATATTGAAGCAAAAAAAGAACAGCTTTTAGCACTTGGATTTGATGCATCTACAAGTCTTGGCGATATTGAGGTACCGGATTTTCTTGAAGGAAAGCTTCATGAAGAAGATGTGGATGAAAGCAGTTATCAAAGAAGTGGAAAAGATGGCAATCTGAAATTACAGGCATATGACGGAGATATTGTGATTAAATTGAATAAGTAGTCAAAGAATCAGGTAGGAATTTTCCTACCTGATTTTTTGATTTTTTCTCCATTGTATTGCAATTTTTTGTATAGTATACTGATAAAGAGAAGTAAAAAAAGACGGGAGATGGAGATAAAAATGAAACAAAATAAATATGAAATTGATATGTGCAATGGCTCGATTATGGACAAATTGATTTCATTTTCTCTTCCACTTATGCTTTCCGGAATCTTACAGTTGATGTTCAATGCGGTGGATATTGTTGTGGTAGGAAGGTTTAGTGGAAGTTCCGCCCTTGCGGCGGTCGGTTCAACGACGGCATTGATTAATGTGTTTACGAATTTATTTATTGGAGTATCACTTGGGGCAAATGTGTTGGCTGCACGTTTTTATGCCTCAGGGCGACAAAAAGAAATGTCAGAAACAGTACATACTTCGATATTGTTGGCGTTGATTAGTGGAATTGCAATGGCGATAGTCGGACTGCTTTTTTCAAGGTGGGCGCTGGAACTGATGGGGACACCGGCGGATGTCATAGACCAGTCGAGTCTGTATATGAAAATCTATTTCTTAGGTATGCCATTTTTCATGCTTTATAACTATGGAGCAGCTATTTTAAGAGCTGTTGGAGATACCAAACGTCCGTTGATGTTTTTGATTATTTCAGGGGTTACCAATGCAATTCTTAACATGATTTTAGTCATTGTATTCGACATGGGAGTGGCAGGTGTTGCGATTGCGACAGTGATTTCACAGCTGATTTCCTGCGTTTTAGTGCTGTGGTGCCTTTATAAAACAGAAGGAAGTTATCAGCTTCGTTTTTCAAAATTAAGAATGAAAAAAGAGTATCTGAAACAGATTTTTCAGGTTGGAATTCCTGCAGGGGTGCAAAGTACGGTCATTAATTTTTCCAATGCACTTTTGCAGTCTTCCGTAAACTCATTTGGTTCAACAGCGATGGCCGGATATACGGCGGCAAATAATATTCTGGGATTTTTATATGCGTCAATCAATGCGGTGACACAGGCGTGTATGAGTTTTACAAGTCAGAATTATGGTGTAAATAAGCCAAAACGAATGGACCGAGTGATGATAGACTGTATTATTTTAAGTGTAGGTGTTTCACTTGTACTGGGATGTGGTTCCTATGCATTTGGTGGTGAAATCTTAAAGATTTATACAGAAGATCCGGAAGTTATTCGCTGTGGTCTGGAAATTTTAGCACTGACTACGGTGACATACTTTTTGTGTGGAGTGATGGATTTATTTCCGGGTGCGCTTCGAGGAATGGGAGCTTCGGCAGTGCCAATGATTTTATCGATTATCGGAACAGTTGGAACAAGAATTGTGTGGATTTTTGGAGTTTTCCCGGCTCATCGTTCCTTAAAGATTTTATTTGTGTCGTATCCGGCGTCTTGGACATTGACGATTTTGATGCAGGCAGTTTGCTTCTATTTTGTAAGAAAAAAGGTACATCGGGAATTAAAACAACAAAGTTAAACAGATAAAACAGAAAGGAAGAAAAAAATGAAATTAACAATGCTTGGAACAGGAAATGCACTGGTAACAGAGGTTTATAATACCTGTTTTGTGATAGAAAATGAAAACCAATATCTGCTGGTTGATGGCGGCGGCGGAAGTGAAATTTTAAAACGCTTAAAAGACGCTAAGATTTCTATTGCAGATATTCACCATATCTTTGTGACCCATAAACACATCGACCACATTTTGGGAATTGTATGGATGACTCGTATTATCTGCCAAAATATGCAGAAAGGTGCTTATGAAGGCGATGCATATATTTACGGACATGAGGAAGTAATTTCTTTAATTCAGGAACTTTCAGAGAAACTGCTTCAGAAAAAGCAGACTGATTTTATCGGAAAACGAGTGCATCTGGTGGTGGTTACAGATGGAGAAGAAAAAGAAATCATTGGAAAGAAAGTGACATTTTTTGATATTCATTCTACTAAAGCAAAACAGTTTGGATTTAGCATGGAATTAGAAGAAGGACAGAAATTAACCTGTTGTGGAGATGAACCATACTGCGATTGGGAAGAAAAATACGCAAGACAAAGTAAATGGCTGCTTCATGAAGCATTTTGCCTGTATGGACAGAGAGATACCTTCCATCCGTATGAAAAAAATCACTCTACCGTAAAAGATGCCTGTGAGCTGGCAGAAAAATTGGGAGTGGAAAATCTGATTTTATATCATACAGAAGATAAAAATATTAAAGAGAGAAAGGTACTTTATACTGAAGAAGGAAAAGCCTATTATCATGGAAATCTCTATGTGCCGGATGATATGGAAGTATTTGAATTGTAGTAAATGAGGATATTATGTATAAAATATTAATCGTAGAAGACGATGTTGTAATTGCAGATGGGCTAAAAACACACTTTGAAAAATGGGATTACCAGGTAGAATGTGTGACAGACTTTAAGGCAGTGATGGATGCATTTTTTGAATTTGAACCACAGCTTGTTCTTTTAGATTTGGTTCTGCCATTTTTTAATGGATTTCACTGGTGTCAGGAAATCAGAAAAGTATCGAAAGTACCGGTTCTGTTCATTTCTTCTGCAAATGAAAGCATGAATATTGTGATGGCTATGAATATGGGTGGGGATGAATTTATTGAAAAGCCATTTGATTTAAATGTCGTCACAGCAAAGGTACAGGCCGTGCTTCGGAGAACTTATGAATTTCAGGGAAATGTGGATATGATGCAATGGCATGGGGCATACTTAAATCTTTCCGATGCAACGATTGAGTATCAGCAGAACAAAATGGAACTGACGAAAAATGAATTTCGTCTGTTTCAGATGCTGTTAGAACATGCCGGAAAGATTGTATCGAGAGATGCGCTCATTACAAGACTGTGGGAAAGTGATGAGTTTATTGACGATAATACTCTGACTGTAAACATGACAAGACTCCGTAAAAAACTCGAACAGATTGGTCTAAAAGAAGTGATTCAGACCAAAAAAGGAATCGGATATATGGTGGCAAAATGAGAATATTTGCAGGATTTTTAAAAGAGCGGGCAAGGGAAATTTTGCTTTATATAATAACGCTGGCACTTTTGAAATTTGTATTTTTCCTCTATAATCTTCCATCCGATGCGTTGAATTATGGATTTTTACTTGTGCTTGTGATTGCAGGTATTTCATATATGATAGACTTTTTTAGTTTTTATAAGAAACATCATGCCCTTTGTCAGATTGAAAAAAATATGGAAGATGCGCTTCTTGACTTGCCGGAACCGGATACTTTAATTGAAAATGATTATCAGGATTTGCTGGAAAAATTAGAGGAGATTCGTAGAAAATTAAAATCCGAAGAAATCATTTCCAAGCAGGAAATGCAGGATTATTATGGAATGTGGGTGCATCAGATTAAGACACCAATATCTGCAATGCGGATGTTGTTACAGACGATGGAAGACGAATATCCCGAAGAGAAAAAACTACGGGAACTAAAAGCAGAATTGTTTCGGATTGAACAGTATGTGGAAATGGTGCTGACCTATCTTAGAATGGAAGATATAGCTTCGGATTTGAAATTGGAATCTTATTCATTAGATGAACTTATCCGTGCAAGCATCCGCAAATACTCGCAGATGTTTATTCTAAAGAAAATCCGATTAGAATACAAAACACTAAATCAAATGGTAATTACAGATAAAAAATGGTTTTGCTTTGTAATCGAACAGATATTATCGAATGCATTAAAATACACCGAAAAAGGTGGAACGATTCAGATTTTTATAAAGCAAGAGTCCGGTCAGCTATGGCTTGTGATTGAGGATAATGGAATTGGAATTTGGGAAGAAGATTTGCCAAGGGTATTTGAGCGGGGATTTACCGGATATAATGGCAGAGCGGATAAAAAGTCAACCGGAATTGGTTTGTATCTATGTAAAAGGATTATGGTACGATTAAGACATCAGATTCGGATAGAATCGAAAGTTGGTGTGGGAACACAGGTGTTTTTGGGAGTGACGAGGGAAGAATTACATCCAGAATAGAAGAGGTAAAGAATAAAAAAAGAGACAAATACAGTAACGAATTAAAAGTTACGGTGTTTGTCTCTTTTTAGTATTCGATTTATTTTAACCCACATGTTGAAGCATATTAATTAATCTTTAAAGTAAAGTGGCGCAATTTCCTGCCCATTAGAAGTTAATTTGGTCGCAATATTAACGCCATTTTCTGTATAATACTCGATTTCAACAGAAACACAAGACCGAATAAAATGATTGCTTGCAGGATAAACATCACTTATTTCTGTTTGAATTTGTTCTGCATTTGAAATGTCAAAAGCAGTTTGGCGGTCTTCTCCCTCTCCAGGATAAGTCCTTGCTCCTGGATTTTCTAAATCTACATACATTGTAGTGCCATCTACGGATAAAACATAAGCTTGCACTGTTTGAAGTGGATTATTTTGAGTTTCTTCAACTGTGTCGGTCTGGGTTGTCTCGTCGGCAGTTTCAATATGTACAGGCTGATTTTCCTGTTCAGATTCTAATGTTGTATTGGAGTTATCGTAAGTTTCTGTATTGGCAATATTGCCGGAATTATTCAATGATTCTGCAGCGGAAGGAGCAGTGGAATCATTATTGTTTACGGTATTATTGGTTTCTGAAGAATCAATAGAATCAGTGGATTCTGGCGCTGTCGTGGACTCAGAAGTATTTTTGTCTTTCGATACGGAGTTTTTTGTGTTGTCCTCTTGTGGAAGGTTAACAGCGGAAGTTTTTGTGTTGTCGGTTTCAGACACTTGAACCGTTTTATCTTTTGAAGAAGAAATTTTCTTAGATAGAGGGTATCCAATACATAATAAAGATATACAACATAAGGTAAGTAGAACGATGCGCTTTTTCATAAAAATCCCCCTTTTGGATGTTTATTTTCTATAAATTTATTATACTAATTTGGTGATGTATGGTCAAATTAAAAAAGTATTGATCTATTTTAATGTGTATGACAAAATTATGAAGAATAAAAAATTTAGTTTTACAGTGAAATTTTAACCTTACAACAATGTAAGATTCAAAGAGAAAATGTAACCTGATTCAATGGTAATACATTTTCTCTTTTTTTATAATAAGCATTGTAAGGTAAAGAAATAAAGACGAACAAAACAAGAGAGGATGAGAAAAAATGGCATTACTGGATGTAAAGAATGTGAAGAAAATATATACCACCCGATTTGGAAAGAATCAGGTAGAAGCACTAAAAAATGTAACGTTTTCCGTGGAAGAGGGAGAATATGTAGCGATTATGGGTGAGTCCGGTTCTGGAAAAACGACGCTGTTAAATATTTTAGCAGCACTGGACAAGCCGACGCAGGGAAAAATTTATTTAAAAGGAAGTGATTTGGGAGGGCTTCGTGAGAAAGAAATCTCAGCTTTTCGCAGAGAAAATCTGGGCTTTGTTTTTCAGGATTTTAATTTGTTAGATACGTTTTCTTTGAAAGATAATATTTTTCTTCCACTGGTGCTTTCCGGAAAGAAGTATCAGGAAATGGAAAGACGGCTTGCTACGATAGCAGAGAAACTTGGAATTACAATGTTGTTGGAAAAATATCCCTATGAAGTATCTGGCGGACAGAAACAGAGAGCTGCGATTGCACGTGCGTTAATCACAAAACCGCAGTTGATTTTAGCGGATGAACCCTCGGGAGCATTGGATTCTAAGGCAGCAGACAGCCTGATGCATTTATTTCATACAATTAACATGGATGGTCAGACGATCGTCATGGTAACGCACAGCGTGAAAGCAGCGAGCAGTGCAAGTCGAGTGTTATTTATCAAAGATGGTGAAGTCTTTCATCAGCTGTATCGTGGAAATATGACAAATGAAGAGATGTACCATAAGATTTCGGCAACGCTTACGGTACTTACAACAGGGGGTGAAATACATTGAGACTCTATCTTCGTCTGGCAGTAACGAACTTAAAAAATAATCGCAGAACTTACGTGCCCTATATGCTAACTGCGATTTTAAGTATTATGATGTTTTTTATGATTGATACTTTGGGCAGAATAAAAGAAATCGCAGGAGAAGGAACGATGCAGGTCTGCCTTCAGTATGCAGCCGGAATTATGGTGATTTTCTCCGTTATCTTTTTATTTTATACAAACAGCTTTTTAATTAAGCGAAGAAAAAAAGAAATCGGTGTCTATAACATTCTTGGAATGGGAAAATTTCACATTGCAAAAATGATGGGAATTGAAAGTCTGTTGATTGGCGGTATCAGTATTTTAGGTGGAATTGGACTGGGCAGTCTGTTTAATCGCTTGATGTATCTGCTGTTTTTAAAAATTCTGCATCGAAATGCAAGCTTAAACATTGCATTTTCAAAGCCGGCATTAGTGGATACTCTTGTGGTATTTGGTGCAATCTTTTTACTGACTTATTTCTATAATATCATTCAGATTCGTCTGTCTAATCCGGTGGAACTTCTTCATGGAGGAAATGCAGGAGAACGAGAACCAAAGACAAAATGGCTGATGGCACTGTTTGGAGTGGCAACCCTCTCGGCAGGATATTATCTGGCGCTTACCACAAAAGACCCGCTTGCGGCACTTGGAGTGTTTTTTGTAGCGGCAATTCTTGTCATTATTGGAACGTATGCGCTGTTTACCGCAGGAAGCATTGCATTTTTGAAATTGCTTCGCAGAAATAAGAGATATTATTACAAGGCAAATCATTTTACGGCAGTTTCGGGAATGATTTATCGAATGAAACAAAACGCAGTCGGACTTGCAAATATCTGTATTTTAAGTACGATGGTGCTTGTACTAATTTCCATGACAGTATCCTTATATATGGGAATGAATGATATTCTTTCCGTAAGATTTCCAAGTCCGGCAAAGGTTGAGATTCTTTCAACAAATGAAGAGACGGAACAACAGGTAAGACAGATAATAAAGGATGAAGCAGAAAAAGCAGGTGTGACAGAAACTTCTGAGATTACCTATCATGGGGCAGTTCTTATGGCAGAATCAAAAGGAACTTCCTTTACCTTAAGACCGGCATCTGATTTTTCCGTTTTTGGAATTTGTGGGATGACTTTAATTCCGGTGGATGAATATAATCAGATGGAACACCAGAATGTTTCTTTAAATGAAGATGAGGCATTATTATATTGCACAGATAGAACTTATGGTGCATCTCAGATTACGATAAATGGAACAACTTATCAAATCCAGAAAGAATTAAAAACGCTGAAAGCAGAACCCAAAAATAAAGCCGGTACTTATGGAACATTTTATGTGATTCTTCCAAAGCTGGAACAGATACGCCAGTTTTCCGAAGCGACAAAAGAACTGGCATTAAAAAATGGACAGGAAGAAGAATCTGCAAAAGCGATGACAGATGTTTCTTATTCGATTGGATTTGATTTAAAAGGTGATAAAAAATCCTGCAAACAAGCCTTAGAAGCAATGCAGATAAAATTCGGAGAAAATACTAACATTAATTTTGAAAGCCGGATTTTAAGTGAAAAGTCTTTCTATAGTTTGTATGGTTCATTCTTCTTTATTGGAATCTATCTTGGAATGATGTTTGTGATTGCAACGGTGTTGATTATTTATTACAAACAGATTTCAGAAGGCTATGACGATAAAGAACGCTTTAAGATTATGCAGAAAGTGGGAATGAGCAAACGAGAAGTCAAACGTGCAATCCACAGCCAGGTATTAAGTGTGTTCTTTTTGCCACTTGGCGTTGCAATCTTGCATGTGGCAGTTGCATTTCCTGTTATGACTAAACTGCTGGCGGTGCTGAATCTGGCAAATGAAACGCTGTTTGCAGAATGTACGGCTGTGAGTGTGGTGGTGTTTGCGGTGTTCTATGCGATTGTGTATGGGGTGACTGCGAAAGAGTATTATCGAATTGTGAATTGAGGTTAAAAAGAGACGAGTACAGGTGGAATCAAAAGCCATTTGTACCCGTCTTTTTGTGTTTGCTTAGTAATCATTGCAATACGTAAAATAAAGTTTTAATATGGTGAAGGATGGCTTGAAAATTAAGGTTTGTTAAGAAAATAGTTAAGATGATTTGTAAGATTTAAATATTAAAATTTGAATTGTTCAGATAAAGAATTAAAAATATATCAGGAAAGAAGGAGATATTTTATTTATGAAACTCAAATATTTTATGACAATCCCTCTGGGATATTTGATTTTATTTTTTTCACAACGCTTTGGTCTTTACGAATCCCGGTATGATATGCCTGTCTTATTAGAGGAATTTATTTATGTGAGTCTGGATATTTTTGCGGTATTATTTTTTGTATATTTATACAATAAGTATGTTTTGAAAGAGCAATGGTCAGATATTTATGTATGCAGGCCGGCTCCAAGTGTGAAATGGACAATAATTGCACTTCTATTATCAACAGGGGTTTTATGTTGCTGCATTTTTTTGACAAAGGGAACTTTTGCAAAGGGAGATTTTTCAAGAGAATCTGTAATAGGAGCAGTGAGTAATACAATACTTTCAGGTGGACCGCGTGCTGGCATAACTGAAGAAGTGATATTTCGAGGATTAATCTTTAGCTCACTGAAAAAGGCATGGGGTTCTAAACGTGCAGTAATCGGCTCAGCGTTTTTATTTGCACTAATGCATCTGGTGAATATAGACACCTCTAATTTATATAATGTAATTTCACTACTTATAGCAATTACGATTGTTGGAATTGCGTTTGCTTTAATTGTTCTGGAAACAGGTTCTATCTGGTCAGGGGTTGTGTTTCATGGTGTTTATAATATTATCTCTGGAGACCTTGATATTCTTCATGTATCTGTAAATCAGGGTTTTCCGGCATTTTGGACATATACACCAGTTAGAGAGTATCGCTGGATTACAGGTATTATAGGCTCGGATGACATAGAAACTGGACTTCCTGCAATGATAGGATTTATAATCGTGATTATAATTGCATTGAAATCAATAGAAAAGAAAAAAATGCTAAATGAATAAATTGATTGTGAGGTTTCTATGAATATTCAAAATATTTTAGTGATAGAAGATGACCCTGATATTCGAGAAGGAGTTCGTATTTTAATGGAAGGAGAAAACTTTCATGTTGAGGAAGCAGTAGATGGGTTCGAAGGTTTAAGAAAATTAAGTGCAGATACTCATCTGGTAATCCTTGATGTAATGATGCCGGGAATTTCTGGGTATAAAACTTGTGAGGAAATTCGAAAGAAAAGTAATATTCCAGTTTTGTTTTTGACTGCAAAAGATAAGGAATCTGATAAGCTTCTAGGATTGATGTCTGGAGGAGATGATTATCTTGTGAAACCTTTTTCTTATGCAGAATTGCTTGCAAGAGTAAAAGCACTTTTGCGCAGACATTTGATATATGATAAAGCCGGAGTAGAAAAGCAGGAACAAGAAGAAACAGAAGAATGGATTGAATGGAAAAATATTCGTATTAATACGCAGACAAATATTGTGTATTTAAACGGAAGTGAAATCAGTCTGACGGAAATAGAATATAAAATTTTATTACTTCTGATGAAAAATTCTGGAAAGATATTTTCTGTTCAGAATCTGTATGAAAGTGTATGGGATGTACCATATCTGTATACATCTGGAAATACAGTGATGGTACATATCAGGCGGTTAAGGAAAAAAATAGAACAAGACCCTCAGAATCCGAAGAGAATCGTATCGGTATGGGGAAAGGGGTATCGTTTTGAAAAAAATGGTTAAGAAAAATCTGACTTCAAAAATGTTGTATCGTATGATAAAAGACCTGATAATTGGTGTATTGACTTTTTTGATATTAAGTGGAGGCGCAACCTCTATGTTTCAGGAGTATTTACTTTCAAGTGGACATTTCTCTAAGTTGGAACAGAAAAAAGTTGAAGAATTTCAGGAATATATTGATGAAAATCAAGTGAAAATTACAGATAGTAAAAAAATCCGAAGTTGGATAAAAACGAAAAATATTCGAGAATTTATCATATCAAAGGGAACAAAGATTTATTTTGATAATCGATACGAAGAAGATATTTTTCCGGGCTCGATTAAAAATAATACATTTAATTATCTTTATTCAATAAATTTTGTAGATGGACAGGCAAATCTATATGTTTATGATGGATTTGCAGATAAATATTATGATATGATTTCCGGTGCATCTATTTTTATCAGTATTGTAATTTGTATTTTGATTTTTGGAAGCGAACTTCAAGATGAAATTAAAAATATTCAATATTTGGAACAAAAAGTTAAGAAAATAGGAAGTGGAGAATTGGGCGAAAAAGTTTCAATTGACGGTCAGGATGAAATCTGCCAGCTTGCTGTTGGGATTGATACTATGAGAAATCAGCTATTAGAACAAAAGAAAACACAGGAGAAAATGAAAGAAGCTCAGGATGCACTGGTTCTGGGAATGGCACATGATATGAGAACTCCTCTTACGGGTCTATTTTCTTATCTTGAAATTATTAAAAAAATGGAAAAAGAAGGAAAACCTGCGGGAGAATATGCCTCCAAAGCATTTGATAAGGCGGAACAGTTATGCTCTGTTTCTGACCAGCTATTTGAATATTTTCTTGTAAGTAATGAGACAAATATGGAATTGGAAGAACCGGAAATAGCAAAAAGTGCGTTTGAAGATTATTTATCAGAATTTTGTGCATTTCTTGAGTGTAATAATTTTAAAATAGACGTTGAAGATGTTTACTGGCATCCGGTTAAAGTTCGGATTAATACAAATTATTTTGGTAGAATTATGAATAACTTAATATCAAATGTAGAAAAATATGCGATGAGGGATAAGCCGGTTTACTTGAAAATAATTTACACTCCTGCACATATAGGGCTTGAATTTCAAAATGAGATTGTTAAACCGAATCCCTATGTAAAAGGAACAGGCATTGGTCTAAAGAATATTGATCTCATGATGAAACAAATGAATGGATATGCAGAAGCAAGAATTTCAGAAAATACCTATCGGATGAGATTATGTTTTCCGGTAGTTAAAAAATAGTAGTTGACTTTTTATCTGAATTGTGATATAAATAATTTCAGTCATAGTGTGTTACTGAGTAAGCAGGCATTAACTGTGCATAAATATTTTTTTGAGATATTTGTGTAGGGTTAGTGCCTTTTTTTATTCCATAAAAAGCTTTGTGGAAAACAGCCGGCTAAAAAAGACTTACCTATATAAAAACTCAAAAGCGGATATACTAAAAAAAAGAAAAGAGGAGAAAATTATGAAAGACAAGATTTTTGGGATTTTGCAGAGAGTTGGACGTTCTTTTATGCTTCCAATCGCAATCCTTCCGGTAGCCGGTCTGTTACTGGGACTTGGTGGTTCTTTTACAAATGAGACCATGTTGAAAGCATATGGCTTATTAAATGTAATGGGACCTGGCACCATAATCAATCAGGTTTTACAGATTATGAATGCCGCAGGAAATATTATTTTTACGAACCTTCCGATTATATTTGCAATGGGAGTTGCAATCGGAATGGCAAAGAAAGAAAAAGAAGTTGCCGCACTTTCAGCGGTAATCGCATTTTTTATCATGCATGCATCTATTGGAGCATTAATTGATATTAATGGCGGAGCAGAATCTATGCTTTCCGGTGCAACTACAGATGTATGTGGAATCACTTCCTTACAGATGGGTGTATTTGGAGGTATTATTGTCGGACTTGGTGTTGCAGCGCTTCACAATCGTTTTTATAAAATTGAGCTGCCTCAGGTATTATCCTTCTTTGGAGGAACCAGATTTGTGCCGATTATTTCAGGTCTTGTCTATGTAGTGGTTGGTATTGCAATGTTTTTCGTATGGCCGACCATTCAGGCCGGAATTTACGCCGTTGGAGATTTAGTACTTCGTTCCGGTTATGCCGGTACCTGGGTCTATGGATTTATGGAACGTCTCTTAATTCCGTTTGGTCTTCATCACGTATTTTATCTTCCGTTCTGGCAGACAGCAGTTGGTGGTACCTTAGAAGTAGGCGGACAGATGATAGAAGGTGCTCAGAATATCTTCTTTGCACAGTTATCTGATCCGAGTGTAGAACATTTTGCGGTATCTGCTACAAGATTTATGTCAGGTAAGTTCCCACTTATGATTTTTGGTCTTCCGGGAGCTGCATTTGCCATGTATCGTACTGCAAAACCGGAAAAAAGAAAAGCGGTAGAAGGTCTGCTTTTATCTGCAGCCTTAACTTCTATGCTGACAGGTATTACAGAGCCACTTGAATTTACATTCTTGTTCGTAGCACCATTATTATACGGAGTTCACTGTGTATTTGCCGGACTTGCTTATATGCTGATGCATATCTTAAAAGTCGGAGTAGGAATGACATTCTCCGGTGGATTTATTGATTTATTCTTATTTGGTATTTTACAGGGAAATAAAAAGACAAATTGGATTTGGATTGTAGTTGTCGGAGTGGTATACTTTATTGTTTACTATGTGCTGTTTAGTTTCCTGATTAAAAAATTAGATTTAAAAACTCCGGGTAGAGATGATGTAGAAGAAGTAAAACTTTACACAAGAGCAGATGTCAATGCCAGAAAAGAAGGAGAAAAAAGTGCATCTGCAGAGGACCAGGTTTCTGAAGGAATCTTAAGAGGTCTTGGTGGTAAGAAAAATATTTCAGACGTAGATTGTTGTGCAACCAGACTTCGTTGTACCGTGCATAAATCAGAGCTGGTAAATGATACAATTTTAAAAGCAACGGGAGCATCCGGTGTGGTGCATAAAGGAAATGGTGTGCAGATTATCTACGGACCAAAAGTTACTGTAATTAAATCAAACTTTGAAGATTATCTGGAAACAGCTCCGGATGAAGAACTTCATACAATGGAAGAAGAAACTACAACTTCTAAGAATGAGAAAACAGACGAAGAAAAACAGTCTGGAAAAGTAAAAGAAACGATTATTGTTTCCAGTCCGATTACCGGAATTGCAGATGACCTGGCAAATGCTCCGGATGATGCATTCGCAGGAAAAATGATGGGAGATGGAGCGGTGGTAACACCGACAAATCCTGTAGTTGTTGCTCCGGAAGATGGAGAAATTGCTTTTGTTTTTGATACAAAGCATGCAATCGGATTTATGAGTGACAGCGGACTTTCCATGTTGCTGCATATCGGAATTGATACCGTAAAACTGGATGGAAAAGGATTTACCTGCTTTGTAGAAAATGGACAGAAAGTGAAGAAAGGTGATAAATTGCTGGAACTTGATCTGGAGTATCTTAAAGCCAATGCGCCTTCTTTATGTTCTCCGATTCTGTGTACAGAATTAGAAGATAATCAGAAAGTCAGATTGCTTACAAACGGAGAAATCAAAGCGGGAGAACCGTTATATGCAGTTGATATTTATGAAGCATAAAAAAATATAAAGATAAAAAATATAAAGATAAAAAAATAAAAGGAGAAATTACCATGAAAGAATTTACTTACACAATTAAAGACGAACAGGGAATTCATGCAAGACCGGCAAGTGTTCTTGCAAAAGAGGCGAAGAAATATGAAAGTTCCATTACAATCAGCAAAGGGGAAAAAACAGTGGATGTAACAAGACTGATGGCAGTTATGGGACTTTGTGTAAAATGTGGACAGGATGTTCGAGTAGAAATTGATGGTGCCGACGAAGAGGCAGCATTTGAAGGAATGAAAGCATTTTTCGAAGAAAACTTATAAAAATAAAAATATTTTTCAAGGAAAATCTATAAAAAAATGGCGGTCAGATTTTTATCTGGCCGTTTTTAAGAGAGGAAATGAAAATGGAACGTGAATATAGAGGAAAGTCCGTGTATAGAGGTCTGACAATCGGACCGATTGCGGTATTAAAAAAGAATGATGTTCAGGTAAAACGTGAAAAAATCGAGGATGCTAAGCAGGAAATAGAACGGGTAAAACAGGCAGTTGCAGATTCCCAGGCACAGTTACAGCATTTATATGATAAAGCAGTAAAAGAAGTCGGAGAAGCAAGCGCAGCAATTTTTGAAGTGCATCAGATGATGTTGGAAGACGAAGATTATCAGGATGCGATTCAGAATATGATACAGACAGAACTGGTAAACGCAGAGTATGCGGTTGCAGTAACCGGTGATAACTTTGCAGAAATTTTTGCAAGTATGGATGATGAATACATGCAGGCAAGATCAGCAGATGTAAAAGATATTTCGAATCGTCTGGTTCAAAACTTAAGAGGAGATGTTTCTGTTGATTTAAGTGAAATGGAGCCATCCATCATTGTTGCAGATGACCTTTCTCCAAGTGAGACTGTGCAGATGGATAAAGAAAAAATTCTTGGATTTGTGACCGTTCATGGTTCTACGAATTCCCATACGGCAATTCTTGCAAGAATGATGAATATTCCGGCATTGATTGGTGTTCCGGTTGATTTAGAAGAGTTGAAAACCGGAATGGAAGCCGTTGTAGACGGATTTGAAGGAAAGTTTGTTGTTGAACCCGAAGAAGGAGTAAAGCAACAAACAGAAGAAAAAATGCGTGAAGAAGCAGAAAAATTAAAACTGCTGCAGGAATTAAAAGGAAAAGAAACCGTAACAGCAGACGGAAAGAAAGTGCATCTTTATGCAAATATCGGAAGTGTAGGCGACATTGCCAGTGTACTGGAAAATGACGCCGAAGGAATCGGTTTATTCAGAAGCGAGTTCTTATATCTTGGAAAAACAGATTTTCCAACAGAAGAAGAGCAGTTTAATGCCTATAAGCAGGCATTGCAGCTGATGGCAGGTAAAAAAGTCATTATCCGTACCCTTGATATTGGGGCAGATAAACAGGTAGATTATTTTAATCTTGGAAAAGAAGAAAATCCGGCACTTGGATATCGTGCGATCCGTATCTGTTTAAAACAGCCGGAGATTTTCAAGACCCAGCTTCGTGCACTGCTGCGTGCAGCAGTTTATGGCAATCTGTCTGTTATGTATCCAATGATTACTTCTACAGAAGAAGTAGAGCAGATTTTTGCGATTGTGGAAGAAGTAAAACAGGAACTGGATGCCGCAGAAATTCCGTATAAAGTACCGGAACAGGGAGTAATGATTGAAACTCCGGCGGCAGTTATGATTAGTGAAGACCTGGCACAGATGGTAGATTTTTTCAGTATTGGTACGAATGATTTGACTCAGTATACGCTGGCAATTGACCGTCAGAACGAGAAATTGGATGATTTCTATAATGCACATCATAAGGCAATCCTTATGATGATTCGAATGGTAGTGGAAAATGCTCATAAATATGGAAAATGGGCTGGAATCTGTGGAGAGTTAGGTGCAGATTTGGAACTTACCGATGAATTTATGAAGATGGGAGTGGATGAACTCTCTGTTGCTCCGGGTATGATTTTGAAACTGAGAAAAAGAATTTGTGAGTTCTCAAAAAACTGAAATTTCAGTGGGAAAATAACAAAAAATATGCTAAAGTAGAGATAGAAAGTTGGGGTCAAAAAGGTTTTAGAAAAAAACGGGGGAATCCTGGGAAAAGGTGGGAGAACGGTGTATCGTATTTGCAAAGTCTTAAATCATAATGGTGTGATTGCGCTTGATATGAAGGATAATAAAGAATATGTGTTGCTCGGAAAAGGAGTCGGGTTCGGAAAAAAAGTAGGCGAACGAATGGAACAACCAGAAGAGTGTACCGTTTATTCGTTGCAGGAAACTTCATCAAGAGGAGCTGCATCTGAACTGGCAAGGAGTATAGAGCCTGAATATCTGGAAATGGCAAATCAGATTTTAAATCGGGCAAGAGAGCAGTTTGGAACAATTGATCAGAGCATTTTGTTTCCGATGGCAGATCATATCGAGTTTGCAGTAAAACGAATGCAAAAGGGAGAACAGATTTCAAATCCTTTAACCCAGGATATTAAGACGTTATTCTATGGAGAATTTAAAGTCGCGCTGGCACTAAAAGAACGCTTAAAAAAAGAAAAAGGAATTGATGTGCAGGATGATGAGATTGGATATGTCGCACTGCATATTCATTCAGCGCTTGAAAAAGAGTCCGTTGCGGTTTCTATGCAGATGGCAAGAGCGGTAAGAGAATGCATTTCGCTGATTGAAGCACAGAGAAAGATTCATATTGATGTAATGTCTTTGAGTTATAACCGTTTGATGAATCATGTAAAATTCATGGTTGCACGGGCATTAAATAAAGAGTCACTAAAAGTAAATATGAATGATTATGTGGAACACAATTTTCCACAGTCTTATGAACTTGCAAGAATTGTCTGTGACCATTTGAGTAAGGCTCTTCGGGTTCAGCTTGAAGAGATTGAGATTGGATATCTTGCGATGCATATTGAGCGGGTAAGTATGGAGTAATTTAAAAATATAAAAATATAAGAATATAAAAAAGACGAGTACAGGTGGTCGAAATCACCGAGGCTCGTCTTCTTTTTTTGTCCATTGACAGCTTAAGCCCAATCCCTTTATAATTAACTTAAATTTAAGTAGATGAAAAAGATTAAAAGAATAGATGAGGTGAAAAAGATGGGAAAAGTCAGGCTGGCAGACATTGCGAAAAAAGTGGGCGTCAGCACGGTTACGGTTCATAATGCGCTTGCCGGAAATAAAGGTGTCAGTGAAGAACTGCGTGAAAAGATTCAAAGTGTGGCAAGTGAGATGGGCTATCAGATTTTGTCAGAACGAAAACAGAAAGCAAGAGAGGCAGCAGGAGAAGCAAGTTATACAGTTGGTGTGCTTATTGCAGAAAATTATATTGCACAGTACGAAACATTTTACTGGAAAATGTATCAGGAACTTGCGGTAGCTGCAACAGAAAAACGCTGTTTTGCAGCAGTTGAAATCTTAAGAAAAGAAGATGAAAGAAATACTTTAAAACTTCCGGCATGTGTGGAAGGAAATAAAGTGGACGGACTGATTGTTCTTGGAAAAATTAATAAAGAATACATTGTAAAGCTGACAGAAACAGCAAGGATTCCGGTGGTATTTCTGGATTATTATGATAAAGACTTTGCAAAGGATGCAGTCGTTACCGATAATTTTTATGGAACATATCTGTTGACAGAATTCATGTTTGCACAGGGAATTGAAGAACTTGGCTTTGTCGGCTCGATTTATTCAACAAGCAGTATTATGGATCGATACTGCGGATTCTTAAAAGCAATGATGAGTCACAAAAAAGAGATAAAACCACAGTGGCTCATTGAGGACAGGGATGAACTGGGACAGATGGGATTTAAACTTCCAAAGAGACTGCCGAAAGGCTTTGTCTGTAACTGTGACCTTGCAGCGTATATGCTGATTGATAAGCTGACAGAAAGAGGGTATAAAGTTCCGGAGGATGTTTCCGTTGTCGGGTTTAATAATTACCTCTATCCAGAACTTGCGGACAGAGAGATTACAACTTATGAAGTAAATATAAAAGCAATGACCAAAGTAGCATTAGAAAAAGTACTGAAACAGATTAAAAATCCAAAACGTGGACATGGGATGGATATCGTGTCTGGACGGATAGTGATTAAGAAGAGTGTAAATCTTAAAAAATAAACAGATTCAAATGGATATTCGAAATAGGCTTTGATACTTGTTCAAAACCGAATAACGGTTTGTGCGGATAAATGTAAATTTATTGCGCAGGTTAAAGGAAAGCCAGATGCATCGGGTGTAAGAAAGATTCCGAGAGTACAGAAGACAAGAAATGGGGGATGGACGTGAATGAAGAATTTGTAATCAAGAAAGGCGTGCTGGAAGAATATAATGGGACAGATGAAGTTGTGACCGTTCCAGAGGGAGTGCACGTAATTGGATATGGCGCATTTCAACCAAACCTTGAAATGGACGGTGAGGCAGAAAGATTAAAAAAAGTCATCCTTCCAGAAACAGTATGGAGAATTGCTGAGAATGCATTTTGGTTTTGCTATGGGTTGAAGGAGGTAGAATTGCCGTCCAGTCTTGAAGTGATTGGGAGAGGTTCGTTTGAATACTGCGATTTAAAACAGATTAATTTACCAGATGGATTGATAAGTATCGAGGAGCGTGCATTTGGGTGTGGCGGGTCATTTGAACAGGTGATTATTCCACCTAGTGTGAAAAGACTTGATCCTCTTGCATTTGACGGATGTACAATAAAGCACATCCTTGTTCCAGAGCATCTACGGGGAGCGATAGAAAACCAGAAGAATCGTTCTTCAACGAGAGATACTAACCAGAACGAGGAATGGTATGACAATATTGAGTGGTACGACGCAAAACAGAATGTAGAGACATCGCCAGAGATCAAACCGAATTATAATGAGAATGAGTTCTGGATTGAGAATGATAGATTAAGTGTGTACTGCGGGGTTGACGAGACTGTAGTCGTTCCAGAGGGCGTACGCGTCATAGGAAAACACGCATTTGCATGGAAGTGGAGATATGTTGAGGAGGATGAAGGATATTACGTAAAGAATAAATTAAAAGAAGTAATGAAAGAGGTAAAACTGCCTGCAGGATTGGAAGTGATTGAGAAAGAGGCATTTATGGAATGTGACAACTTGGAGAGGGTGGAAATGCCAGAAACACTGAAAGAGATTGGAGAAAGAGCATTTTTTGGTTGTTATAGTTTAAAGAAGATAGAATTGCCAGAGGGGCTGAAGATAATTGGTGAGTCGGCATTTGCCGATTGTGAATGGATTGATGAACTCGTGATTCCGCTAAGTGTTAGGTGTTTTGGAAAAGATATTTTCTCAGAGTGTTGGGTAACGAGGGTAATCATGCCGGAATATTTGGAGTACGCAGATATTTGTCTCTTTCCTGGTAGAGCTGAAGCTGACGAGGTGATTACATACAGTGAAATACCGCAGTTTTCCATCGAGGAAGATGGTACACTGGTTGGATATGATGGACCAGGCGGTGAGGTCATTATTCCAGATGGGGTGGTACGGGTAGAAAAAGAATTTTTACTTAGCAGGCGTCCGGCAGTACGGCGTCTGGTACTGCCGGACACAGTCACAAGTATTGGAAAACGGTCGTTTTCGTCGCTTGCATTGAAAGAATTGACAATTCCTTCCAGTGTGTCAGAGATTGGAGAGGAGGCCTTTTGGAAGTGTGAAAAACTGAAAACTCTGCACATTTCCGAAGGCGTGATACATATTGAGGCGGGCGCTTTTAAGGAGTGCAGTGCACTGGAAGAAGTTACAATCCCAGCCAGTGTTACAACACTTGGAGATGAAATATTCGCTGGCTGTGTAAGTTTGAAGCATATTCGTATTCCATCGCATCTGAAGAAGCAGGTCAAGGAGTTAGAAAATATGTTTAGCGGATGCTCTGCTTTAATGCCGAACTGCATTGAGTGGTATGGCAAGGATATTTATACAAAGGTTGTAAACAAGGTAAGAGGTTGGCTCAAATGAGTCAGCCTTTTATTTTTTTGGTTAAAAAATAATTTAAGCTAATTATTAAGTTTAATTTAAGCGAAAAACACACAGAAACATAGGGGATATTACCAAAAAACCACACTTAAATTAATTAAAAATTAACAAAATGTCATTTTGAGCCATAAAATGCTTGAAAAATGAACTTAAATGATGCGTACTAAATTTAATTTAAAAAGAATTAAAAAATAATTAATCAGGAGGCAAATTATGAAAAGAAAAAAAGTAGCAAGTCTTATGATGGCAGCAGTCATGGTATTATCTTTAACTGCCTGCGAAAATGGTGGAAGCAGTGACAGCAGTAAAGGAGACAGCAGCTCAGCCGACATCCCGACAATCGACCAGATTAAGGTTGGAGATGATTATCAGGACTTAAAAGCAGACATTAAAATTTTGACAAACAGAACGGACATTGTAGATACAAAATATAAAGAATATGCAGATGAGTTCCATAAACTGTATCCAAACATCACAGTTACTTATGAGACGATTACAGATTAGGATGAAGGATTAAATCTTCGTCTGACAAATGGTGACTGGGGCGATATCTGCTTTATTCCAAGTTTTTGTGACAAGAGTGATTTCTCAACTTATTTTGCTCCGCTTGGTGACTACGACACATTAAATGATACTTATAATTTCGTAACAGAAAAAAACTTATGACGGAACCGTATATGGAATCCCAAATGGTGGTACAGCAGGCGGTGTTGCTTATAACAAAGCAGTCTGGAAAGAAGCCGGAATTACAGAACTTCCAAAAACTTCGGATGAATTTATCGATGACTTAAAAACAATTAAAGAAAAAACAGACGCCATTCCGCTTTACACAAACTTTGCAGCAGGCTGGACAATGGGAGTATGGAATGATTATGTAGGAATCGCTTCCAATGGTGACCCGGATTACAAGAATAACATTCTGCTTCATACAAAAAATCCATTCACAAAGAATGAAGAAAACAGCGATCCTTATGCAGTTTACTACACTCTGTATACAGCAGTTGCAGATAAACTGGTAGAAGAAGACCCTGCATCCAGTGACTGGGAGTCTTCTAAGACGCAGAAAAGTACAAAAAAGACTTCTGATTGTAATATTTATGTTTCTTCCGCTTCTGCTTTTAGTCGTTTTTACTTATGTTCTATTTATTAAAATGGTTCAGTTTAGCTTTTATGATATGAAATATCTTGGAGACAAGGTATGGGTCGGACTTAAGAATTACAAAGAAGTATTCAGCAGACCAGATATTTTTGGTTCTTTGTTTGTCAGTGTTTACTACATGGGTGGTACAGTTGTACAGCTTATACTGGCATTATTTTTTGCAACTATGATGGTATTTAAAGTAAAGGGCGAATCTATTTTTAAAGGATTTATGTTCTTTCCTTACCTGATTTGTGGTATTGCAGTCGGATTTATCTTTAAATTTTTCTATGCAAGAGGATATGTATTAGATACTATTCTTCAATTACTCGGAATGAATCCTGATAATATTCCAATGTGGCTTCAGAATAAGAGCATTAATAACTTTGCTCTGGCTGCAACTTCTGTATGGAGATACACCGGACAGAACATGATTTTATTCCTTGGTGCAATGATGTCTGTCGATACGGATTTATATGAAGCAGCATCTTTGGATGGAGCAAATAAATGGCATCAGTTCCGTTACATTATCATGCCAAGTATCAAATCCATTATTGTATTAAACCTGATTCTTTCTATTAGTAGTTCTTTAAGTGCATTTGAACCGCCTTATGTTATCACAAATGGTCAGATGGAAACCGGTACTTACTTTGTAATCATGAACCGTCTGGCACATGAAAACCAGAAAGTCGGACTTGCCTGTGCAATGGCAATCATTCTTCTTGTCATTATCATTATCTGTACTGTCGCACAGAAATTGTTCTTTAAATATGCATTTGATGATGGGACAAGTGATGAGTCCAAAGCAGCAGTCAGAAAAAGAAAAAAAGAAGAAAAAAGGCGTCGTAAACTGGAGAAGGAAGAGTTGCATAATGAAGAAATCAATCCAGCCAGGAACTTTGATTTTAAATTTCGTAAAATATTTTTCACTGATTGCAGCATCATTGATTGCAGTCATTCCGGTTGTAGTCTGCGTGCTGACTGCATTTAAATCAAACGAAGAGTATGCAAATACTTCTGTACTTGCTCTTCCAAAATCTTTTGGATATCTGGAATCCTTTACAAGAGACTGGATATTAGAGGATAATGATAAACTTTCCGAAAATGGACTGCTTGCAGATAAAACGATGAATACTCTGCTTTATATATTGGAAGCCTATACAGAGCTTTATCGTGTAGCACCATCAGAAGAAGTTGGCATGGCATTAAAGAAAATCTTAAATGCATTTTCTGGGAAAGTTTATAATAAAGAAAACCATCGTCTGGAAGTGTTCTTTGATGCAAAAATGAATACCATTTCAGATTTATACTCTTATGATCATGATATTGAAGTAAGCTGGCTCTTAGACCGTGCCTGCGATGTATTAAATGACAAAGAAATTTCCGGGAAAACGAAAGCGTATACCACAGCGATTGCAGGTGAGGTCTACAAAGAGGCGCTTGAAAATGGAGCAATGAATAATGAATGTTCCAAAGGCGTTGTAGACACAACCAGAGTCTGGTGGGTTCAGGCAGAAGCAATGGTCGGATTTTATAATTGTTATGAGAAGACTGGTGACGAAAAATATAAAGTAGTCACAGAAATGCTCTGGGATTATATCAAAGAACATATTATTGACAAAAGAGAAGGCTCAGAATGGTTCTGGGATTTAAATAAAGATTCCGAACCAGAAAGTAAAAAAACGATTGTAGAACCATGGAAATGTCCGTATCACAACGGAAGAATGTGTATGGAAATCATCAGGAGGACAAGCAAATGATTCACAGCCAGTATTATGTAGAACAGGCAAAACTGGAACGCTTACAGGAAAGAAAAAACAGAAAAAGCGATTTTTATAATGGAGTTTTTGACCGGTACGAAGACCCGGTTTTAACAAGAGACCATGTGCCGGTAACATGGAAATATGATATTAACGAAGAGACAAATCCATACTTTATGGAACGCCTTGGAGTTAATGCAGTGATGAACTCCGGTGCAATCGAGTTAAATGGAAAATATTATCTGGTTGCACGTGTGGAAGGCGCAGACCGCAAATCTTTTTTTGCAGTAGCGGAAAGTGAAACAGGTGTGGATGGATTTAAGTTCTGGGATTATCCAGTGGTACTTCCAGATACCTGTCCGGAAGAGACGAATGTCTATGATATGCGTCTGACCAAACATGAAGACGGATACATCTATGGTGTGTTCTGTTCAGAAAGTAAAGATAAAGAAAATCCAGATTTATCTGCAGCGGTTGCAGCAGCTGGAATCGTAAGAACGAAAGATTTAAAAACCTGGGAAAGACTGGATAACTTAAAAACTCTTCATTCTCCACAACAAAGAAATGTAGTGCTTCATCCAGAATTTGTCGATGGAAAATATGCATTTTATACTCGTCCGATGGATGGATTTATCGAAACCGGAAGTGGCGGTGGAATCGGATTTGGTCTTTGCGAAGATATCGAACATGCGGTGATTGATGAAGAAAAAATTATCAGTCGAAGAGTTTATCATACTTTGACAGAATCCAAAAATGGTGCTGGTGCAGTTCCGATTAAAGGAAAGAAATGCTGGATACACATTGCACATGGTGTAAGAAATACCGCAGCAGGACTTCGTTATGTATTGTATGTATTCGGAACAGACTTAGAACAGCCGGACAAATTAATTGCACAGCCATCCGGAGTGTTCTTGGTTCCGCTTGGAAAAGAAAGAGTCGGTGACGTTTCAAATGTTGTATTTACAAACGGTGCCATTGCAAAAGAAAATGGAGATGTTTATATTTATTATGCATCATCTGATACCAGAATGCATGTAGCTACCACAACAATTGATAAATTAGAAGACTATCTGTTTTCAACTCCGCAAGACCCGCTTCGTTCCCCGGACTGCGTAAAACAAAGATGTGAACTGATTGAGAAAAATCTTAAATTATTAAACAAATAAGAAATAATGAAAAAATAACGGTACCAAAAATTTGGTACAGAAAAAAGGAATGAGAAAAATGGGCAGCTTATTTGGAAGAATCAAAGACAATACAAAGGACATGAATCGAAAAGAAACCGTACAATATATTTTTACCTATTATTGGTACCATATGTTAGGCATTCTTGCAGTCCTTGCTCTCTTGATTTTCCTGGTTGTCCATTTTGCATTTCCAGAAGAAAAACCGTTTTTTAAATGTGCCTTGGTGAATCAGAAAATTGATTCAGACAGGGATGTAGTTTTATCAGAAGAATTTGCCACATTTTCAGGTCTTGATGCAAAAAGAATCGTATTTGATTCAGACTATGTGATTTCTTATAAGAAAACTGAAGAAAAACAGGATGCAGGAAATGAAAGCGGATTTGATAAATTTTTCTTCCAGTGGTCTAATGGAGAATTAGATGCAGTGATTCTGACAAAAGACTTTCTGAAATACTGCACCAGTGTTGGCGGAGAGTATTGCTCTGCCGATGAATTTGAGACAAAAGACTTGAATCTCTGTGAAGCTGGAGGAACAAAAGCAATTGATTTAACTGGTACAAAACTGGAAAGTGAGCTTGATGGAACAGAGAAAGAAGACCTTGTGCTTGTTTTTCCGGCGACCGGAACCCATAAAGAAATGTGTCAGAAATATATTGATTTTTTAAGTGAGAAATGATAGAGGCGGATAAAAGATGAGTATTTTAAAATTGAAACCAAGCTGTAAAGATTATCTGTGGGGCGGTCATAGACTGGCAGAAGAGTATGGTGTAAAATATGATGGAAAGGTACTTGCAGAAGCCTGGGAGCTTTCCTGTCATTCGGACGGGCCATCTTATATTGCAAATGGAATGTATGCAGGGAAAACACTGCAGGAATATATCGACATCAAAGGCAAAGAAGTGCTTGGACTCAACTGTCGAAGATTTCGTGATTTCCCAATCTTGACAAAATTTATTGATGCAAAACAAAGTCTTTCCGTACAGGTGCATCCAAGTAATCGTTATGCGTTGAAAAATGAAGGCCAGTACGGAAAAACAGAAATGTGGTATGTCATGGATGCGGATCCGGGTGCCTATTTGTATTATGGTTTTAAAACAGAAATCAGTAAAGAGGAGTTTGCAAAACGAATCGAAGAAGACACATTACTTGAAGTATTAAATGCAGTTCCGGTACAAAAAGGAGATGTGCTTTTTATTGAATCCGGAACCATTCATGCGATTGGCGCAGGCATTTTGATTGCTGAAATTCAGCAAAATTCGAATGTGACTTATCGTGTGTATGATTACGGCAGAGTGGGAAAAGATGGAAAAAAACGAGATTTACACATTGAAAAAGCACTTGCTGTAACCAACCGTGTTCCGATTATAAAAGATAAAAGCAGTTATCCACATGTTGCAGACTGCGCAGCACTTGGAAATGATGCCGGAATGATTGGAGCTGCAAGTTTGCTTTAAGATTAAAACAAGAACAGGAGTGAAAATAATGGCAAAAACAGAAGTTAAATTTCCAGAAAACTTTGTCTGGGGCGCTGCAACAAGTGCTTACCAGATTGAAGGTGCCGTGACAGAAGATGGAAAAGGGGAACACATCTGGGATGTATATACAAAAGAACCAGGAAAGATCTACTCCGGACATACAGGAGAGGTTGCATGTGACCATTATCACAGATACAAAGAAGATGTACAGCTAATGAAAGCAATCGGTTTAAAAGCGTATCGCTTTTCAATTGATTGGTCACGTGTACTTCCGGAAGGATATGGCAGAGTGAATGAAAAAGCAATCGCATTTTATAATGCACTGATTGATGAGTTGCTGGAAAATGAGATAGAACCTTATATTACGCTGTATCATTGGGAACTTCCTTATGAGATTTATAAAAGAGGAGGTTGGATGAATCCGCAAATTGTGGAGTGGTTTGGAGAATATGCAAAGCTTGTCGCAGAGCGTTTTAGTGATCGAGTAATACATTTCTTTACCTTAAATGAACCACAGTGTTTCGTAGGACTTGGCTTTCTTACAGGAGAGCATGCGCCGGGTGTAAAAGTACCGTTAAGAGATACGTTTGAGATGGCACATAATGCACTAAAAGCACATGGGCGTGCAGTGCAGATGCTTCGTGCTTATGGAAAACAAAAGCTGACGATTGGATATGCTCCGACTTCTTCTGTCTGCTATCCTGAGACTAACCGTCCGGAAGATATTGAAGCCGCAAGACAGATGTACTTTTCCATGCAGGAAGATGACAGTAACTGGACCTGGAATGTAGCGTGGTGGTCTGACCCGGTACTGCTTGGACATTATCCGGAAGAAGGCTTGGTTCGTTATGAAAAATATCTTCCGAAAATTACAGACGCAGATATGAAATTAATTTCTGAACCAATTGATGTCTATGGACAAAATATCTATAATGGCTGCGCTTATCGTATGGGAGAGAATGGAAAGCCGGAGGCCGTTCAAAGATATGAAGGTTTTCCGAAAACAGCGATACAGTGGCCGGTTACTCCGGAATGTTTATATTGGGGACCAAAATTTTTATATGAAAGATATCAAAAACCAATTTATATCACAGAAAATGGTTTATCTTGCCATGACGTGATTTCACTGGATAGAAAAGTGCATGATCCGAATCGAATTGATTTTCTTGGAAGATATCTGCATGAACTAAAAAGAGCTGCAACAGAGGTGGATATCAGAGGATATTTCCAGTGGTCATTGATGGATAACTTTGAATGGGCAAAAGGTTATTCTGACCGATTTGGACTTGTGTATGTGGATTATCGTAATCAGCAGAGAATTCTAAAGGATTCGGCGTATTGGTATAAACATGTCATTAAGACAAATGGGGAAGAAATATGAAGGAAATAAAAAGTCCATTTGAAACAGTAGAGTCAGAGAAAATAAAGCTGGGTCGCTTTACACTTGTACAGGATAAAGTACGGGTGAAAAATCAGATCCGACCTTATGATTATCTTGAAATGATTGAAGGAGTAAGTATTCTTCCGTTTCATGGAGAAAATATTATTACGCTGAAGGAATATCGTTATCCAATCCGCTTGTGGCAGACGGAGCTTCCGGGAGGACTGATAGACCCGGGGGAAACAGCAGAGCAGGCAGCAGTACGTGAATTGAAAGAAGAAACGGGATATGAAGCAGAAGAGGTGATTCCGCTTGGAGATTTTTATCCGTCGTTTGGTTCGACGAATGAGAAAATCCATCTTTTTGCAATTTGTTGTGGAAAGCAGGGGGAGGAATCTTTGGACCCGGCAGAGGTGCTGAAACTTCATGAAGTCTCGATAGAAGAATTTAAAAGAATGGTGGCATCAGGTGAAATAAAACATGGAGCAGGGCTGGCAGCCTGGGCAAGATGGATGAGCCGGTAGAAAAATAAAATTTTGAAGAAAGTCATAAAAACGTAAAATAAAATCTTGAAGAAAGTCATAAAATGCGAGATTGAAATCTTGAAGAAAAGCATATAACAAATTATTGGAGTGGAAAAGGCTTTACCTCGATCGTAAGAACGGTGAAGGAAGATGGCAGGTGCGATAGATTATTATATCAGTTGCACCTGCTATTTGGGTTCAAGGTAAAAATAGCATCAAAAACTTGTATTTTCAAGATAAGGGTGTATAATAAAATTGTTATAAAAAGCGGGGTGCTTGCATAAGCAGGCTGAGAGTAAGCTAAAGCTTTAACCCAGAACCTGATTTGGGTAATGCCAACGTAGGGAGATAATGAATCACAGATATGTGTTTTAGATGCAGGAATCTTTCGTTGGGTTCCTGCATTTTTGAATACATTGAAAGATTCAAGGCATAACAGCGGCAAATTGGGGGCACCACCTTTTGTCGCTCTATAAAATTAATGCAAAGAACAAGGAGGAAAAAATGATGTACACAGCATTAACAATTGCTGGAAGTGATTCCAGTGGAGGCGCCGGCATTCAGGCAGATATTAAGACAATGACCGCAAATCGCGTGTATGCGATGAGTGCGATTACGGCGTTGACTGCTCAGAATACAACTGGCGTAACAGATATTATGGAGGTAACACCAAAATTTTTGGCAGAGCAGCTTGATAGTATTTTTACAGATATTTATCCGGATGCGATTAAGACAGGAATGGTTTCTTCAAGTGAGCTGATTGAAACCATTGCAGAAAAACTGACTGAGTATCACGCAAAAAATATCGTAGTAGACCCTGTTATGGTGGCAACCAGTGGGGCAAGACTGATTAGTGAAGATGCTATCAGTGTATTGAAAAGTAAACTATTACCGCTTGCAACAGTGATTACTCCAAATATTCCGGAAGCAGAAGTTCTTTCTGAGATGGAAATTAAATCAGAAGCAGATATGGAAAAAGCAGCAGAGCTTATTTGTGAGAAATTCGACTGTGCAGTTTTGTTAAAAGGCGGACATCAGTTAAATGATGCGAACGACCTGCTTTTTCAAAAAGGAAAAGCGCCGGTATGGTTCCATGGAAAGAGAATTGATAATTCCAATACACACGGAACCGGCTGCACTCTTTCTTCAGCGATTGCGTCAAATCTTGCAAAAGGAAGAGATTTGGAAACTTCCGTAAAATATGCAAAAAATTATATTTCCGGCGCGCTTGCCGCTATGCTTGACCTTGGAAAAGGAAGCGGACCGATGAATCATGCGTTTGCAGTCAAAGGAGAGTACGAGGGATGAGTGAAAAGAGAACTTCCGTTTTTTCAAACGGACTGATTTGGTTTGGTGCAGGGGTATCTTTAGCTGAAATCCTGACCGGTACTTATTTTGCACCACTTGGCTTTGGAAAAGCAATGGCAGCGATTTTACTGGGACATCTGATTGGCGGACTTATGATGTTTGCAGCGGGAATGATTGGTGCAAAAGAACGAAAAAGTGCCATGGAAACAGTAAAAATGAGTTTTGGTGAAAAGGGAAGCCTTTTATTTGCCATTTTAAATGTCTTACAGCTTGTGGGTTGGACTGCAATTATGATTTATGACGGTGCACTTGCAGCAGATGGTGTGCTACATACCGGCATTTGGATTTGGGCGATTATTATCGGTGTTCTGATTATTGTATGGATTCTGATTGGGATTACAAATCTTGGTAAATTAAACACCGTTGCAATGACTGCACTTTTTATCTTATCGTTGGTACTTTTTAAAGTTATCTTTTTTGGAAATGGAAGCATGCCGGCAATTGTAGATGATGGAAGTCTGACATTTGGAGCCGCAGTAGAGCTTGCGGTAGCAATGCCGCTTTCCTGGCTGCCACTGATCAGTGACTATACAAGAGAAGCAGAAAAACCATTTGCAGCGACATTTGCAAGTGTAGTTGTTTACAGTCTGGTCAGCATTTTTATGTATATGATTGGTATGGGAGCAGCTATTTTTACAGGTGAATATGACATTGCGCAGATTATGTTAAAAACAGGATTTGGTATTGTGGGACTTTTAATTATTGTATTTTCCACAGTCACAACAACCTTTTTGGATGCTTATTCCGCAGGAGTTTCTAGCGTATCGATTTCCTCTAAAATTCAGGAAAAATGGGCAGCAATTGTAGTAACGATAATTGGAACAATTGCCGCAATTGTGTATCCAATGGATAACATTACAAATTTCTTATATCTGATTGGTTCTGTGTTTGCACCGATGATTGCAGTGCAGATTGCAGATTACTTTATGCTAAAGAAAGCAGATGCCCAAAAATCTGCATTTCAGTGGAGAAATCTGGCGGTGTGGCTTGTTGGTTTTGTGATTTATCGTCTGCTGATGCAGGTAGATACACCGGTGGGAAACACATTACCGGATATGGTGATTACAGTTGTGCTTTGTGTAGTTGTAGAGAAAATTGCAGGAGCAGTGAAAAGCAAGTAGAATAAAAATAGAATCAAGATAGAACAAAAACCTTATTGAGTTTAAAAAAACGGAAGCTCAATAAGGTTTTTTGAAAAGAATCATGTAAGTGTCAAACGTATCATTGCTGACGACGGTATTCTCGTGGCGTCATATGAAATTCTCTTTTAAAGAGTCGATTAAAATATGAAAGATTATCAAAGCCGGAAGAGACTGCAATCGTCAAAACAGAATCATCGGTCGAAACTAAAAGTTTTGCCGCCATGCTCATCCGATAATGATTGAGATACTGGGTAAATCCCATATTCATATGTGTTTTAAAAAACTTCATGAAATGAGATTTGCTGTAATGAATGAGATTTGCCATATCTTCAATGTTTAAAGGCTCGTTGTAATGTTCTTCGACATATTTTAAAATGGTTTTCAGTTTATCCATATGTTTTTGGTGAGACTGAGAAGGCTGTTTTAGTGTCTGCTGATTGGAAACGAGAAAGAACATAAGCTGGAAGAGCCAGCCTTTGACTGCAAGCTGATAGCCTTTTGGTCTGGAATCGCAGAGATTATCGATTTTTCGGATGCATCCGGAAAGAGATTCATAAGCAGGGGCATCTGGAGTGAGAAAGGTCTGAATGGTAGCAGGATTTTCCATTAGAGGAAGAATGAAATTTGTTCCGCACAAATCCGGTTCACCACAAAGAAGCATAGATGGATGAAAGAGAATGTTCTCATATTCCATCCGTGCTTCTTTTTTTTGCCTGATGGAATGGAGTTGTCCGGGAAGCACAAAGACAATATCTCCGGCTTTTACTTCATGGGTAATAAAGTCTACGGAGATGATTCCACTGCCTTTCTGGATGACAATTAATTCCATTTCATTGTGCCAGTGAATGGGAACATGCGTAAAGTCCATAGGGATACAGCAAAGGTAAGTATTATAAGGAAATTCGAGAGAAGTATGAGATTTTGACTCATGGTAATTTTGGTATTCTGTGAGGTTCATGAACAAATTCCTCCATTTTTATACAAAATTTGTAAATTATATTTTGATAGTATTGTATTATAAATAGAGAGTATTTTGCAAGAAATAATTGAAAAAGCATAGTAAAATGCAGATAAGAAACACGACAGGATAACAGGAAAATAGAATTTAGAGCAATATAAAGAAAATGATGGAGGATTTTTTTATGATGAAAATTCAGGAATTATTAGAAACAAAACTTGGAAAAACAATCAAAGAAGCATCTAATGCAGAAGTGTATTATGCACTGTTACATGTTGTTCAGAACATGGCGAAGGATAAAGAAGTACCGGTAAAGAAGAAAAAAATTTATTATATTTCAGCAGAATTTTTAATTGGTAAATTATTATCCAATAACATGATTAACCTTGGTATTTATGACGATGTGAAAAAAATGCTTGCAGAAAATGGAAAAGATATCTGCGAAATTGAAGAAATCGAGCCGGAACCATCTCTTGGAAATGGTGGGCTGGGACGTCTGGCTGCTTGCTTCCTTGATTCTATTGCAACATTAGGATTAAGCGGAGATGGAGTTGGATTAAATTATCATCTTGGATTATTTAAACAGGAATTTAAAAATGAATTACAAAATGCAGTTCCAAATCCATGGATTGAAAAAGAAAGCTGGCTGACAAAAACGGAAGTAAGCTATCCTGTAACGTTTGGAAATCTGACTGTAAATTCCAGAATGTATGATATTGAAGTAACCGGATACAAAAATCAGAGCAATAAACTTCACTTATTTGACTTAGAATCTGTAGATGACAGCATTGTAAAAGAAGGAATTGATTTTGATAAAGAAGAAATCGAAAAGAACCTTACACTGTTCTTATACCCGGATGACAGTGATGATGCAGGTCGTCTGCTGCGTATTTATCAGCAGTATTTCATGGTAAGTAATGGTGCACAGTTAATCCTGGATGAATGTGTGGCACGTGGTTCAAATCTGCATGATCTGTATGAATATGCGGTTATCCAGATTAATGATACTCATCCGACTATGGTCATTCCGGAATTAATTCGTTTGTTGGTTGCACGTGGAATCCAGATGGATGAAGCAATTGAGATTGTAACCAAAACCTGTGCTTACACAAACCATACCATTCTTGCAGAAGCACTTGAAAAATGGCCGATGGAATATTTAAAGAAAGTTGTTCCTCAGTTGGTTCCGATTATCGAAATTTTAGATGATAAAGTAAGAAGAAAATTCGATGATGAAAGTGTTGTAATTATTGATAAAAATGATGTGGTACACATGGCACACATTGATATTCATTACGGATTCAGTGTAAATGGTGTAGCGTCTCTGCATACAGAAATCTTAAAAGATACAGAGTTAAATGCATTTTATAAGATTTATCCGGAAAAATTCAATAATAAGACAAATGGAATTACATTCCGCAGATGGCTGATTCACTGCAATCCGGAATTGACCGCTCTGCTTGATGAATTAATCGGAACCGGATACAGAGAAAATGCAGAGGAACTGGAAAAACTCCTGGCTTATAAAGACGACGATGCAGCCATTGAAAAATTATTAAATATAAAAGCAGATAACAAAAAAGCACTTTGCGATTACTTAAAACAGACTCAAAATGTAGAATTGAATCCGGAATCTATTTTTGATATTCAGATTAAACGTCTGCATGAGTACAAACGTCAGCAGATGAACGCATTATATGTGATTCATAAATATAAAGAAATCAAGGCGGGTAAGAAACCATCTACTCCAATCACAGTTATTTTTGGAGCAAAGGCAGCACCGGCTTATGTGATTGCAAAAGATATCATTCACCTGATTTTATGTTTACAGGAATTAATCAACAATGACCCTGAAGTAAGTCCATACTTAAAGGTTGTTATGATTGAAAACTACAATGTCACAAAAGCAGAAAAACTGATTCCGGCATGTGATATTTCAGAACAGATTTCTCTGGCTTCTAAAGAGGCAAGTGGAACAGGAAACATGAAGTTCATGTTAAATGGTGCGCTGACTCTCGGTACAGAAGATGGTGCAAACGTAGAAATCCATGAACTGGTAGGTGATGATAATATCTTTGTATTTGGAGCTTCCAGTGAAGAAGTAATCAAACACTATGAAAATGCAGACTACGTTTCCAGAGACTTCTACGAAAAAGATGAGACAATCAAAGAAGCGGTAGACTTTATTACTTCTAAAGAGCTGCTTGCAATCGGTCATGAAGAAAACTTAACCAGACTTCAGAATGAACTGTTAAATAAAGACTGGTTTATGACACTCTTAGATTTCAAGGCTTATACCAAAAAGAAAGAAGAAGCCTTAAAGGCTTATGAAGATAGAAAAACATGGGCAAAGAAGATGATTGTAAATATCGCAAAGGCAGGATATTTCTCATCTGACCGTACAATTGCAGAATATAATAACGATATCTGGCATGCGTAAATAAAAATAAATAAAAAAGAAGCTTTTGGAAAACTCTAAATTTTCCGAAAGCTTTTTTTGTTTACTTGACAAAAACTGTCTGCCCACACTATGATAAGAAAAATAAAAGAGCATGAGGGATTAGTTATGATTGATATTTATACAGAAAAAAAAGATTCAAAAGACTGGATTTTGAAAAATGACTTATATTTTAATCTTAATACGAGTAATGAAGAAATGTCAAAAGAAGAGATTGATATAATTCGTCAGGTGGATAACGCAGTATTAACACCAGATAAGCACATTGAGACGAAATACGGATTAGGAACAATTCGAAATTTATCCTCCGGATGTAAAACTTTATTAAATATTGTAAAACATCCTGATAAAGTCGTATGTGTTGAAGAATGTGGTCCAAATGTACTAAAACGAATATTTGAGATGAATAATATTAAGATTTATATGTCGCGACCGAGTTTTGCGAAGATTCCTGACAATAGGAAACTTAGATTTAATGAGAAAGAGATAGTAACTGGAAGTGCAGGGTATCATGCTTGGTGGAGCAAAGAGTATGAGAGGAGAGAGAAAAATGATTTATAAAGAGATTAGGTTTAAGGCTTCTCCGTTTTTGTATGAATTATTTTTTGAGGATAGAATCACTCTAGTCGGAGGGGACAGTGGTACAGGAAAAACTGTATTGTATGAGATGCTAGAAGATTTAAGACTAACAGAAGAGTATAGCGCAATCAAATTGTTTAACTATAAATCTGAGAATCTTGTTGAAAATCTGAAGATGTGTCGGAATAAATTTATTGTGATTGATAATGCGGATATTTTAATCGATGATGAAGTTAGAAGATTTATTAACTTTGAATTTTCGAATCAATATATGTTATTTTTGAGAAATTGCGATGGTTTAAATGTATCAGACAAAAGCTTTAAGGAACTAAAGATGGAAAATAATAAAATAACATTGGAAGAGGAAATATAAAATGAAATATTTGTGGACAGAAGATACAGGGGCTGGACTGCATTTCTGGAAATTAGTAAATCAGATTTTCTTTGAAAATGAGTTTATTGTTGAAAGTAAGAAAAGTAATCAAGGAATATTGGATGCAGTTTTTAGAATGGAGTTAAAAAAAGAAAACAAATATTATATTGTTTTTGATTGTGTTTTAGATAATCAGGATATTCGTAATAAATATCGTTTGTTAAAATCATTTGCGAATCATTCTGATAATCAAATAGTGATTCTTGATATCATATGTTTTGAATATTTGATTTTAGCATTTGATAAATTGGTGAAATGGACAGGTACGGGTAAAAAAGATAAGATTAAAATGCGGGAGGAAATAATTTCTGCAATAGAAGATCACAGAATTGATTTGTCTAAGATTAAAGATGAAAAAACTTTAAAATACTTGCAGGGATTTAAAAGATATTCCACAGAACGTGTTATGAAATCTTTAGCAGGTGAATTAACAGAAAATGAAAAATGGTCTATTAAGGGAGAATTTATGGGAGAATGTTGGTATGAAGACTGTTGTATATCTGAGCATTTAGAAAATCTCAGATGTGGAACTCCAGATATTAAGAATGGAAGGGAAAAAATAAAGGCACTGATACAGTCAGAAGAAGTACAAAAAATCTTATTAGACATGATAAATAGATGAGGGAAGATTAAGTATTTTGAAATTCCTCGGACGAAAGTCCGGGGGAGTTTTGGCGTTTAATGCCCAGAATAGGCATTAAACGATATTAAGATTAAGGAGAACAGAGAATTGTTCTTACACTATAAAAAATATATTTAAATGTAAAGCTGTTAAAGTAGATAGACTTTCAAACCATGATATTTTGGTCGCAAAATGTAATTTAGAATACTAAAAAATTGTTAATATAGCTAATATAATATATAATAAAAATAAAGTTACAATTTGGATGAAAAAAAGCAGAAAGCATGAGGAAAAACTATGAATTATTATATTAGTGATTTACATTTTTTGCACAAAAACTGTATTCAATTTGATGAGCGCCCTTTTTCAGACATAGAGGAAATGCAACGGGTCATGGTGGAAAAGTGGAATAGAAAAATTACAAACGGCGATACGGTTTACATTTTAGGCGATGTCAGTATGCGTGGAAAAAAGGATGATTTAATTGCGCTTGTTGCCACATTAAAGGGAAAGAAAATTTTGGTAAAGGGCAATCATGATAGTGTAGAGGATTACCGATATCAGCAATTATACGATACGATTTGTGATTATAAAGAAGTTCAGGATTCGGTGGATGAAACGAATTATAGTCTGGTACTTTGTCATTATCCGATTTTTAGTTGGAAAAATATGAGAAGAGGAACGATTTTGCTGTATGGTCACACGCATAATGGGAAAGAGGATGATTATTTTCAAAGATGTATCGCACAAATGAGCGAAAACGAATGTGTGCATATTTATGGCAAAATGCCACGGGCATATAATGTCGGCTGCATGAAACCGTGGATGAATTATGAGCCGAGGACGTTAAAAGAGATTTTGGAGAATGCAGGGCACTAGGAGAGGAATTGAGTGTTATGTGTAATTTGTCAGATGCAGTAGAAGAACGAGGAATAAAAAAAGGAATAGAAAAAGGAATAGAACAGGGCAAATTAGAAATTCTCATCTCGTTGGTTAGAGAACATGTATTGAGTACGAAAGATGCTGCCAATCGGGCAGAAATATCAGAAGAAGAATTCATAAAATTAATAGAGGAGAAGGAAAAAATGAAGTGACTACTTATGAAGAATATCAAAAACAACCTAGAGCGTTGGCATCGGAACCGGATACAGAGAAAATGCAGAGGAGCTGGAAAAACTCCCGGCTTATAATCGGTCATGAAGAAAACTTAACCAGACTTCCGAATGAATTGTTAAATAAAGACTGGTTTATGACACTCTTAGATTTCAAGGCTTATACCAAAAAGAAAGAAGAAGGCTTAGAAGCTTATGAAGATAGAAAAACATGGGCGAAGAAGATGATTGTCAATATTGCAAAAGCAGGATATTTCTCATCGGACCGTACAATTGCAGAATATAATAACGATATCTGGCATGCGTAAATCATGTGTTTAAGATGAACTGATGCAGATAAAGGGCAAGATGCAGATTCAGACGAACAGAAGCATCCTGTAAATCGACACGTAACAGTTCTTCAATTCTTGTAATGCGGTATTTAATGGTATTTCTATGGGTATAGGCAGCATCTGCGGTATGCAGAATATTACAATTATTTTGTAAATAAAGAGATAACGTTTCAACTAACTGGGTGTGGTTGTCTGCGTCATAGCGGATGAGTACACCCAGTTGGTTTTCTATGAAAGATTCATATAAAGGAGTCTGATTTAAATCAGAAAACAGTTGATAAAGACCGAGCTGGTTGTAGCAGAGAGACTGATGATTTAAGTTTAATTTATTGCAGTAATTGATACATTCCGCAGCCTGTTCATAGCTTTGTTTTAATTTTTCAATATCGGATACAGCGAGTCCGATACCGATATTGCAGGTTAACTGCGGATGGGTCTGGCAGACATAATCCATTGTTTGGGAAAATGATTCCGTAATTTCAGAAAAATCTTTGTCAGGAAAAATACCAATGATGTGGTTGCTGTAAGTAGATGCGAGGAAGGATGCATCTTGTTCAGAAAATGCCTGATGAAGATATTCGTAAAGATTATTGCTGATGGTTTGTTCCATTCCGGCAGTCTGACCGGATTCCGGTAAGATAAAATGCAGAAGGAAAAAATGATGACTGCCTTCAAAAGAATATCCACTATTGGCAGCTTGAAGTTTCAGGGCAGAAGCGCTGATATGGTTTTCAAATATAATATTAAAGATAACATCATTGCGGGTACTTTGATAAAAGTTATTGTTGGAAATTGCGTGGCCGATTTCTTCAAAGAAGTCAACAAGCGGAAGATTCCATGGAATTGCAAATAAAGGAAAATCATTTTCATTGCATAAGGAAAGCACGGATTTTGAGATTTTTTCAATATAGTTTGGACCGATTAGTAAAAGTGCACCGGACATATTCAGGTGAATCGCTTCTTTTAAAAGCACTGAAAGATTGAAATTGGGTTCAGAGCTGACCGGTCGGCTGATGATTAGAAGTTCTCCGCCATGAACCCATTGAGAAAGGGACAAAGACTCTGCTTTGTAGACCCAGCGAATCCCTTTGTGCAGTCCGTTATTTCCGGCGATTAATTTTAACTTGGATAAAGATGACAATGTGTAAAGGTCTTTACATTGAAACATAATAGCACCCTCCTTGAAAAAATGTTTAACTCATTATAAAAGAAGAATCGTTTGGTTTCAACTTATTTTTGAAGTGATTTGTGCAAAGATGACAAATAGAGGGAAGAAGATTCGTTTCTGACTAATAAATGAAAGAAATAAAGTAATAAAATATTGACTTTTCAAAAAATTGTGCCTATAATGGCACCATCAAAAACATACAGGAATCGTAAACAAAGGAGTTTATGCAGATAAACAAAATCTGTGTAAGCTCCTTTTTTGATTCTAATGTTTTGAAGTAGCGTTACTGTTGGTTGTAGTAGAAAAAATAAGGATAGAAAGTTGATTTAAAGGAGGAAATGATTATGATGACATGGGAAATTATGATAGGGGCACAGTTGATTTCGATTTTAGCTTCCGCAGGAGTAGTGATTTCATTTATGTTAAAGAAAGAACCATTAGATGCAGTTGAAACAGAACCGACACCTGTAATGGAAGGTACACTGGCACATGGAACTGTATAAGGAAAATGCCTGAATCCTGCTGTGAAAATTTAAAAATACAGCAGGAAATCGGCAGGCATTATTTTTTTACGCTTTTTTAGACCATTTTCAAAAAAAGGAGGAGAAAAAATGACACTTGAACAGATTTCCGTTATTTTTTTCGTAGGATTTTTAATTTTTGTAGGTCTGGTTGCATTTATTTCAAGTAAACTTGGAGCAAAGCAGACCAGCGGTTCGGCAGATGTAGATTATTATTTGGGTGGAAGAAGTACACCAACCGTAGTACTTGCATTTTCTTATGTAACTTCATCCATCAGTGCAGCCTGTTTTATGGGTGATCCGGGTATCATGTCAACTGTAGGATGGCCATATTACTGGGTTGTTATTGCAGTCATTCCGGGTCTGATTATTCCGGCGGTACTGTTGATGCCGAAAATGAGGATGCAGGCAGAAAAGCTTGGTTCTCTTACCATTCCGGAATATTTAGGTGACCGCTATCAGAGTGAAACTTTGAGATTAATTATTGCAGGTGTGATTTCTGTTTTTTATATTTTCCCGTTAGTAGCTCAGTTTAAAGGTGCAGCTGTATTATTGGAATCCTTTACCGGTATTTCTTTTAAAGCAGGACTTGCAATCATCACGGTTGTTATTATATTCTATGTTATTGTAGGTGGATTAAAATCCGTTGCATGGACTGATTTTGCACAGGGACTTCCGATGTTGATTATTTCCGTGGTACTTGTAATTTTATCTTTAAAAGCAGTTGGAGGATTTAACGGACTTGAAGCAAAACTGGCTCAGATTGACCCGAACATGTTAAATATTGTACAGGCAGAATCTTCCGATGCGCAGATGTCCTTATCCGGTGTGTTTGGTAACTTTGTATTCTGGTGCATTATCTTTATCAGTCAGCCTTACCTTTGCTCCAGATTTCTTGCGATTCCAAATGTAAAGAGAAAAACAATTGGAACGTTCTTAATTACCGCATTGATCTTAAGTACGATTTATAACAGCTTTTATCTTTGTGGTTTAACCGGACGAGTATTATTCCCAGATGTAAAAGCTGATTATTTAACCGTTACAATGGCAAAAGAAATGCTTCCAAAATGGGCAGCAGCAATGATGATGATTGGTATTTTTGCAGCGATGATGTCTACGGCAACCTCTGTTTTGCTGGTTGTAGGTCAGGCAGTCGGACGTGATTTCTATTCTAAGACCATTAATAAAAACGCAACTGCGGAACAGGAAGTGCGTGTAACAAGGATTGCAGTCGTTGCAGTTGCATTTATCTGCTTTGCATTTAACTTTGTAAATCCACCGGAATTTTTGAGCGTAGTACTTTATCTGGGATTAAGTGGAATTGGAGCATGTATTGGAGTTCCGTTATTTGCCGCAATTATTTCAAACCGTGCTACAAAAGAAGGTGCAGTTGTATCCTCAATCACAGGACCGATTGCCTATCTGATTTTTAATTATGTCATTGGAATTAACTATTGGTTTTCCTGCCTGCTTGCAGTTGTCATTGCCGCAATTTTAATGATTGGAATTTCTGCTTATGTCAATAAAAAAGCGGAAAGCTGTCAAATGAAAAAATACGCAAAAAATATGCAGTAGAAAAATAAGAATGAGAAGAGGTTGAAAAAAATGTCCTATTATATGCACGATATTACATGGCCTGAATTTCAGGCAAAAAAAGATTCGGTAGTAATTTTACCGATTGGAGCGACGGAGCAGCATGCACAGCATCTTCCGCTTTGTACAGATGCAAAAATTGCCGAAAAATTTTCATATTATCTGGCAAAAGAATTAGATGGAATTATCATGCCGACGTTAACTTATGGATATAAATCAAAGCCGTTGAGCGGAGGCGGTCCGCTTTTTCCGGGAACGATTGATTTAAATGGAAAAACCGTGATTGATTTAGTGTATGATATTTTGATGGAGCTGATAAAAGATGGATTTACAAAAATCTTTATTATGAATGCACATTTTGAAAATGAAGCGTTTGTGGTAGAAGCGATGGATTTGGTCAATCGTGATACACATGGTGTGGCTACGATTATCGAATCGAACTGGTGGGATCCGATGCCGGAAGATGTGATTGATAAAGTATTTGACGAAGTACCATTTCCGGGCTGGGCATTTGAACATGCAGCAGTAACCGAAACTTCTCTTATGATGTATTTTGCGCCGGAACTGGTTCATTTTGAGAGAGCTGTGGAAGCTCCTCCTACAGAAGCACTTCCATATTTCCGTTATCCACTGAAAAAAGGAGATGTGCCGGAAAGTGGAGCTTTGGCAAGTAGTGTCTCTTCAAGTGCAGAGAGAGGAAAAATTATTGTAGACAGTGTGGTTCCTGAACTTGTAAAGATATGTAAGAAAGAATTTCAGATTTAAAAATTTAACCGAATCAAGTAACAGATAAGAAAGTGCTGGTTCAAAAAGCAGGAGAAAAATGTTATGATAAAATTATTTAAAAATGTGCGTTTAAAAGGTCAAAAAGAATTAAAAATGATACTGGTAGAGGATGGAACAATTAAAAAGATAGCAGAGCAGATTTCTGTGCCGGATGAGGCAGAAGTGATTGATTTGCAGGGGTATCTGACTATTCCACCGTATGTAGACCCTCATATTCATCTGGATTATGTGTTTACTGCAAGAAAAGAAGGAGCTTTAAATGGCACCGGAACTCTGTTTGAAGGAATCCAAAGATGGAGTGAAACCAAATCAGACCTTACGGTAGAAGAAGTAAAACAGAGGGCAATTGCCGGAATAAAAAAAGAGATGACAGCAGGAGTCCAGTATATTCGTACTCATGCAGATGTAACAGACCCGAATTTTACCTCTTTAAAAGCTTTGCTGGAATTAAGAGAAGAATTAAAAGATATTGTGACGATTCAGGTTGTGGCATTTCCGCAGGAAGGAATGTACGCTTATAAGGGCGGAGATGAACTGGTAGAAGAAGCCTTGAAAATGGGAGCAGACTGTGTCGGAGCCATTCCTCATTATGAGTTTGCCAGAGAATTTGGAGAAAAATCCATTCATAAAACGGTAGACTTGGCAGTGAAATATGACAAACTAATCGACGTACACTGTGATGAAACAGATGATGACCAGTCAAGATTTCTGGAATTATTGTCAGCTTTAAGTTACATGGAAGGAATCGGAAGTAAAACAACAGCCAGCCATACCTGTTCTTTTGGCTCGGCAAATAACAGCTATGCCTTTCGTTTGATGAAATTATTGAAGAAAGCAGAAATTAATTTTATCTCCTGTCCGACAGAAAATATTTACCTTCAGGGACGTCAGGACACCTATCCAAAACGAAGAGGGTTAACCAGAGTAAAAGAATTAAATGATGCAAAGATTAATGTCTGCTTTGCCCAGGATTCGATGTCAGATCCATGGTATCCTCTTGGAAATGGAAACATGATGATGATTCTGGATCACGGAATTCATATCTGCCAGATGATGTCATTTGAAGAAATCGACAATGCACTGGATTTAATTACCGTAAATGGAGCAAAAACCATGCATATCCAGGACGAATATGGTTTGGAAGAGGGCAAGCCGGCAAACTTTATTGTACTTGAAGCGAAATCAGAGTTTGATGCAGTATGCGAACGAGCCGGAATTCTGGCTTCTGTACGAAATGGAGAATATTTACTAAAAAAAGAACCACAGGTAATACAGACCGACATTGAAATTTTAAAGTAATATTAATCTGTTCTTGAAAAAAGATCTCAACAGGAATGCAGTTGCGGCTTGTTGAGGTCTTTTTTTTAGTTCCTGTCTTATGCTTGACAAAAACCGCTTGCTCACCCTATGATAGTAGCAACGAAACACTTGAGGGAAAAAAATTATGAACGTAACGGATATAGTACTTACAGCAAAAATGTTTTTTATTATTTTTAAGCAAGAAGCTCGGTTACTTGTAGCTGAGCAATTCACAGATAGTAGGAGTGTATTTATGATTCGCAGACATATTATTTTTTATGGACATGTACAAGGCGTGGGATTTCGATATTATTGCGTACATAAAGCAAGGCAGCTTGGATTAACCGGCTGGGTAAAAAACAAATACGATGGGACGGTCGAAGCCGAAGTGCAAGGTTTAGAAGAGCAAATTGACCAACTCATTCAGTATTTGAATTCACAGACGTATATTTTGATCACAGATATGGATGTGAAAACGCTTCCGGTGATAGGAGAGCATGATTTTATAAGGAAAGGATACTAAAAATGAAGGTAGAAATGAAAAAGGGAGAGGTTATAATTCGTTCCATGCAGGAAAAAGACAGAGCAGAGGTCTTAAAAATGATGCAGATCTTTTATGCATCGGATGTGGTCATTCATAAAGCGGATGATGAAACATTACAGAAAGATATTTCAGATTGCGTTGGAGACTGCCCATACGTGGATGGATATGTGTTTGAAATCGAAGGTGAAATTGCCGGATATGGAATTGCAGCGACCGGATATTCAACCGAATTTGGCGGAGTGTGTATCTGGTTGGAAGATTTGTATATGAAGCCAGAGTATAGAGGACACGGAATTGGAAGAAAATTTTTTGAGGCAGTAGAAGAAATCTATACAGATGCAGTACGATTCCGTCTGGAAGTAGAAAAAGAAAATGCAGGTGCGGTTGCGCTATATCAGAGATTAGGATATAACTTTTGCACTTATGATGAAATGAGTAAAGAAATTTAATTAAGGGAGAGATGGATCATGAAAATTGTATTTCTGGATGCAAAGACAATAGGAGATGACATTGATTTATCAGCCTATGATGCGCTTGGAGAAGTGGTGAAATATGGATTTTCCACATCAGAAGAAGTGCCGGAGCGTGTAAAAGATGCAGATGTGTTAGTAATTAATAAGATTGAGATTAATGAGCAGACGATTGGAACAGCAAAAAATTTAAAGTTAGTCTGCGTAACAGCTACCGGAACAAACAATCTGGATAAGGAATATCTTGAAAAACGTGGAATTGCATGGAGAAATGTAGCCGGATATTCGACAGAGTCGGTTACCCAGCATACCTTTGCGCTGTTATTCTATTTACTGGAAAAAATGCGTTATTATGATGAGTATGTCAAAACGGAAAAATATGTAAATGATACGATTTTCACTCATTTTGCAGAGCATTTTAATGAAATCAGCGGAAAAACCTGGGGAATTATCGGGCTTGGAACGATCGGAAGACGGGTTGCTGATATTGCGAAAGCATTTGGTGCACATGTGGTTTATTATTCGGCTTCCGGAAGAAGCGCACAGGAAGGATATGAACAGGTAGATTTTGATACGCTGCTTTCTAAATCCGATATTGTTTCTGTTCATGCTCCGTTAAATGAATATACAAAAGATTTGATGAATAAAGAAGCATTTGCAAAGATGAAAAAGACAGCGATTTTCTTAAATTTAGGACGTGGACCGATTGTGGTAGAACAGGATTTGTGTGAAGCTCTGGAGACCGGAGAAATTGCGGCAGCAGGTCTTGATGTGTTATGCGAAGAGCCGATGAGTGAAACCAATCCATTGGTAAAAATAAAAGACAGCAGGAAGCTTATCATTACTCCGCATATTGCATGGGCAAGTGTGGAAGCGAGAACCAGACTGATGCAGATTATTGTGGGACAGATTAAAGAGTTTTTTTCATTATAAACTTGTATGATTTTTGAAAGGATTCTTTGATTTTGCTTGCCATAACAGGATTCTCTCCTCTATAATGGGTAAGATGTACTCTCAAAAAGATTCCGAGAGCACATGAAAGATAAAAAAACGAAAGAGGAGAGAAAAAATGGGAGAAAGAGGAGAAGCAATTCGTGACGCCAGAAAACTTGGCGTGCCTAAAATGCTGATTTTAGGCTTACAGCACATGTTCGCCATGTTTGGTGCAACAATTTTAGTACCGATTCTGGTCAACAGCTATTTTGTTCAGGCGTGTGGGGAACCGCTTACAACCGGTCTGACTGTTTCCGTAACCTTATTTGGTGCAGGATTTGGTACATTGTTGTTCCATGTGTGTTCCAAATTCAAAGTGCCTGCATTTTTGGGTTCATCCTTCGCATTTTTGGGAGGATTTTCCACAGTGGCAAACTTAAACAGTGGAATGTATGCATCTATGGGAGCAAATGAAAAAGCAGCTTATGCCTGCGGGGGAGTTGTAGTAGCAGGTCTTTTCTATCTGATATTTGCACTGATTATCCGTATCGTGGGAGTCAAACGTGTGATGCGTTATCTTCCGCCTGTTGTAACCGGACCGGTTATCATCTGTATCGGTTTAAGTCTTGCAGGCTCTGCAATTTCCAATGCATCCACAAACTGGTTTCTTGCACTGGTTGCCCTTGCAGTTATCATTGTGTTTAATATCTGGGGAAAAGGAATGTTTAAAATCATTCCGATTCTGATGGGGGTTGTGATTTCCTATGCGGTGGCAATGATTATGAATGCGTGTGGAATTAAGAATCCAGATGGTTCTGCAATTTTAAATTTTGCATCTATTGCAAGTTCAAGCTGGGTGGGACTTCCGGGATTCCAGCTTTGTAAATTTGATGTAACTGCGGTTCTTGTTATGGCACCGATTGCCATTGCAACTATGATGGAACATGTAGGAGATATGTCTGCAATTTCCGCAACAGTAGGAGAAAATTTCCTTGCAGAACCGGGACTTCACAGAACTTTGCTTGGAGATGGTCTTGCGACAGCTGTTTCCGGTTTGTTTGGAGGTCCGGCAAATACCACTTATGGAGAAAATACAGGAGTACTCGAATTAAGTAAAGTCTATGACCCGAGAGTTATCCGTATTGCTGCCGTGTTTGCAATTATCGTCAGCTTTATTCCAAAAGTATCCGCTGTTATCAGTACCATGCCAAGCGCAATTATTGGTGGAGTCAGCTTCATGCTTTATGGAATGATTTCCGCAATTGGTGTGCGTAATGTCGTAGAAAATAAAGTAGACCTGACAAAATCCAGAAACCTGATTATTGCAGGCGTTATCTTTGTCTGTGGTCTGGGATTCAGTGATGGAATTACCTTTACGGTAGCAGGAACTTCGATTACTTTGACAGCACTTGCGATTGCAGCGATTGCAGGAATTGCCTTAAATATTATTCTGCCGGGAAATGACTACGAATTTGGTGTCAATGAAGCAGGAGATGAAAATAGAGGAATTCATACCAATAGTAAACGAAAAGAAGAGAAATAGATTATAATTTTCAAGGTTACAAATTGGTGAATAAACTCAAGCTTCGTATTCGTTACGGTGAGTTATTCCGTTTAGGCTGTTGCTGCCGGATGTCTACCATCCAGTCATTTGCATATATAGAAAGAAATGCCCTCGGACGAAAGTTCGGGGGATTTTTTTGCATCAATGCCCAATTTGGGCACTAATACCTGTTATGCTTAGAAAAGAAAAAAGAAATTAGTATCATTAAATGTTTTGTAATTGTAATATTATTATAGTAATGATATAATGGTTTAAAACTAAAATAAGTATAGTTGCAAAAAAATAAGGAGAGGGATAACATTATGAAAAAGCAAGTAGTAGCAGCAATGTTAGCGGTTTCACTAAGCATGAGCGTGAATACACCTGCATGGGCAGCGCAAGTGGAAAATAACGCAGGACAGGTAGAAGAAAAAGAAACAAATGAAGTAAGTAGTGAAGTAAATGATGAAGCGCAGGAAGCTGATGCGGAAGAACAGGTACAGGAAACTGGAGAGGCTGAAAGCGCAAATGACGAACAGACTGAAGATGAGACGGAACAAAGCAAACAGGAAGAAACATTAAAAGAAGAAAAATCAAGCGAAGAGACATTAAGTGAAGAAAACTTAGATTCCGAAGGAAACCAAACAGAAAGTCAGGCAGAAGAAGGAGAACTGTCTGGAAGTCAAACAAATGAATTAAAAGAGGCAAATGAACCTTGTGGGGCAAATGCTAGTTGGAAATTAGAAAATGGGGTTCTTACGATTTCGGGAACTGGGGATTTGTATGATTATGGATATGAAAATGGTATAAAGAAAGATACTCCATGGGCAAAACAAATAGATAAAATAGAATCTGTTGTAATAGAAAAAGGAATTACTTCAATAGGTGAGAGAACTTTTGAACATTGCGTTAATTTAAAAAGCGTAAAAATTTCTGATGATGTAAAAAGAATAAAAAAATCAGCTTTTTATGGATGTAGAAATTTAACTCAGATTGCAATACCAAAACAAGTTAAAACGATAGAAGCATTTGCTTTTGGTATGTGTGGATTTACGAAACTTGTAATTCCAAGTCACATTGAAACAATAGGAGAGACAGCTTTTTATGGATGTGAAAGTCTGACGGAAGTTATAATCTCAGAGGGAGTAAAAGAGATAAAAGATTCTGCTTTTACGTATTGTGATAATTTACAAAAGATTTATTGTCCAAAAACGTTAATAAATTTAGGAAATATATTTTTGGATACACATATAAAGTTAGATTTCTATTACGCTGGAACAGAGCAAGAATGGAATAACATACCAAAAGGAGAATATTTTGAAAGTGGAATGGATTTAGTCTACCACTTCAATTCTAAATACCAAACCAACGGTCGTTGGATTAAATCCGGTTCCAGATGGTGGTATCGTTATGAAGATGGTTCTTATCCGAAAAATAAATTATGCAAAATCGGAAATACCTGGTATGGATTTGATGCAGCAGGATGGATGAGAACCGGCTGGGCTAGTTACGATAAAAACTGGTATTATTTTGCCTCAAGTGGAGCAATGAAAACCGGTTGGTTTGCAGAAAACAAAACTTGGTATTATTTAAAATCTGATGGAAAGATGGCAAAGGGTTGGCTGAAAGTTGATGGTGCATGGTACTACTTTAACGGCAGTGGAAAAATGGCAAAAGGCTTTACTACAGTTGGAAATGCAAAATACTATATGAACGGAAGCGGAAGAATGGTAACCGGCTGGCAAAAGATAAACGGTTCCTGGTATTATTTTGTATCAAGTGGAGCAATGAAAACCGGTTGGCAGAAAGTAGGCGGTAAATGGTATTATCTGGATGCATCTGGAAAAATGGCTGCAAACAGATGGGTCGGTAATTGGTATGTAAATGGCTCTGGTGTATGGGTAAAGAGCAGATAAATCGAACCAAATATGTGAGTACAGAAAATGTGTAAAGGATAGTTAAAGAAAAGTCTCTCAGATGAAAAAATCTGGGAGATTTTTTATCAATGCCCAATTTGGGCATTGGAACTTGTTATGCTTATGGAAGAAAAAACAAGGAGAATATAAATTATGAGTATGAAACTATCTGAAGCCACATTAAAGAAACTTTATGAAATATTACTGGAAACAGACCAGCAGATGATTCAGGAGATCAGAGAGTGTGATACTAAGGTGATAGTAGCATTTCGAAAGTATTACCAAGGAAGCCAAAATGAAATGGAAGCCTTTCGAGATGAAATTTTTGGAATCCTTTTAGAAGAAAAGAAGAAAAGTTTCTGTCAGGGAGCAAAGCTCCCTCAAATAGATTCGGAAGAATGTAAAAAACTATTTGAGGGCTTTGACGATTTTTAAAATTTGTACTTTCGTTTCATAAGGACAGGATTGTAATTCGTGAAGAATTTCCTGCTCAATCGGACCGGAAACATCATTATATTCATCGGAAAGAATGAAATCTAAGGTCACATCAAGCGCATTACACATCTGAACAAGAGTGGAAAGAGAGACCTTTACACGGTTGTTTTCGATGTTACTGATATGACTGACATTGACGTCGGCAACACTGGCAACATATTCTTGTGTCATGTTTTTAGAAATACGAATTTCTTTTAATTTTTTTGCTATTTTTGGAAAATCAAGTTCTTTCATTTAGAAAACTCCTTTAAAATAAAATACTACAGTTTTACTGATTGTAATATTTTTGTAGTGCGAGTATAATGATTTGCAAGTATGATAAATATAGTTATAAATAGTGTGTGGAGAGGAAAAGAAGAATATGAAAAAAGAAATTATAATTATTGTGACAATTGTACTTGTCACAGCACTGGGAATTACGGGATTTTGTGTATACAAAGAGAAAATGAAACAGAAAGAATTGAATCAAAGTGCAAAGGTAAGTGAAGCAACAAAAGAAAATGAAAAGGGTTCAATAGCAGAAGAACAGAGCGAACCGGAAGAAATGGAAGAAAAAGAAGAAGCGGTTGGAAAACAAGAAGAGGAAACAAATCCAGAAGAAGAAACTGCAAATGAAGAAACAATACAGGAATCTGAAGCAGTAGAAAATGAGGGAAATCAAGGTATAGCAGAAGAATCAGAAACACCGCAAGTACAGTCAGAAAGTGTAACAGGAACTACCTATACAACAAAATATGCACAGACAAATGCAGTGACAGCACCAGTATTTCAGTTTGAATATCCAGAAGGATGGAATGTTCAAACGGAAAATGTAGATGCTGGAAATGTGATAGAAGAAAATGTAGTGATTTCTAATCCAAGAGGCATTACAGTTACCTATTGGGACTGCCAGACGAATTTAGGAGGAAATGCGAAGTCAATGTTGAAAGCAGAGATTTCAAAGGCAGCAGATTCTTCATTTGTAGCGGGATATCCGGCAGGAACAGATAAGGACTGTTCGGGACTTGGAACATTTGTGGTAGCCAAAGTACAGCTTGTGGGAGAAATGATACCAGGACTCGATTCAGATTATATGTCTATTGATAAGGCATTTTATGCGGTTGTTCCGGAATCTTATCTTGGAGAAAGAGAATTTCAGGGACAGGCAGGAAATGTAGATGAATTTTCATTTGAATATCCAAATCCTCATGCATTCATTGCAGAATCACCAGATGGTACATTTACAGAGGAAGAAGAACAGCAGGTGATTCAGATTATGAAAAGCTTTAAAATTGCACAATAAAAATAAATATATTGCATTTTATCTATACAAAATGTACAATAAAATAGAATAGTTTATTGGTCGTTGTATCATTATGATGTGGCAGAGTGGATAGAAAATAAGGAGAAAGAGTGGGGGAAAAGAATTGAGGAATGTGGTGGAGAGGTTGGATGAGAGGTATTGTAAGTGAAAATATATCTGGATATCATGGCGCTCGTTTTCAAAAAGTCATAATTTGAATTCTAAAATTGGGGGCATTGTTGTAAGTTAAAAGGCAGAGTTATGAAACAGTTTCACTACTATTTGAGTCTCTGATTGGCGATTAACTAAGAAAATATTATATACTAATAAATTTTTAGTAACGAGAATATTAGATATAGTTAAATTTAGTTGAACTACGAGAAAACTGTTTCATTTATGGGCTGAAGTGTAAAAATTAATAAAAAAGATATAATTTTTGAAAGGATGGATAGGTAAATGGAAGTAGAAGAAGATTTAAAAAAATATTTAAAAATAAGTGAAAAAAAAGTGGAAAAATCATTAAACAAATGCAAAGGTTTAATGTCAATTAATAAGGTTGAAGAAAAAGATTGGATGGAATATTTTAAATTTAACTCTAAAATATCATCATTAGAAAATTTTTGCAGATATAGAGCAGCAGGAGCTTTTGGATTATATGAAGATGGATATGATGATGCGGATATTACTACACCAGTAATAGAACATTTTAAAGAAAAATTGAAAAATATTGCTGAAGTTAGCGATGTTAAAGTAGGAAAAGAAATTTCAGATGATGAAAAGTATAGAACTTTTCAAGTATTTTTAAAAGGCCAGAGTACTCCTCTATATTTTGAAACAGATACTGCTATTTCCCTTATGGGTGATTTTGGAAATTTTATGCGCAAAATACTTAACAAAAATCTAGGAAAAATGTGGACTCAAACATATATGAAAGCTTATGATCTTCCGAGTAGTTGGGCAGATTATGCTTATGAGCCTTTTAAGCTATATTACTGGGGAAAAATTCAGTCGGAAATTAAAAATATGTTTACTCCTAAAGAGATAGAATGTTATGAATCGTTTGAGGAACGTGCTAAACATACTCATACAATACAGAATATGATGCTTGTACCATATGGATATAATTCAGCTAGAGGATTCTGGTTAAAGACATATAAATCGAAAAAGAAGATTAATGACCGATTAGATTTAACGATGTGCGATTTTGTAGAAATGTGTCGCGATAAGTTCATGTGTGATAAAACATTACAAGTTAGGCTTAGATTAAAAAGAAATAAAGAATTTGCAACATTGTCAACTGTTAAATTTTTAATGAAATATCAAAATGAATTGATGCCTTTGATACCAAAGTTCAACACAATTGAAGGATTACTGAAGAAAAATAAAATAATTAATGCTTGCTATAAAAAGTAGAACAGAAAGGGTAATACCAGACACCAATAAAAACCAGTCATAAATTCTGAAACGTGTCATCCATCAACCAAATCCAAATCATTAAATATCCGGGTATCCAATATGCTGCTCATAGTGAGCAGCATATATTTTAAAAATAAAAAAGCGTCACACAAATGACGCCCCTAAATGGTAGACTAACATTACCAAAGAAATTAAAAAATAAAAAGGGAAAGGAACGGATATAAAATGAAAACAGTGAATAATGAATTGGAAAAATATTTACATAGAACACCTAAAACAGCATATTGGATAAATAATGAAGGTAAAAAGTATTGTCAATCTGTTCATGGAAGAAGTTTTATAAGATATAATGAAGCAAAAAAGCAGGCAGAAAGAGACGTTGTCGATAAAGAAACAATAATTAATTATACTGTAAATTACCTGAATAAAGTAGGAATTAGAACGACTGAAAATCCTAAATATGACCCGAAATGTATCGATTATGAAAAGATTCAGCAAGAATTTGATTTAGCGGACAGGGAAGATTTAGTTTGGATGAAATTTACGAAAGATGGATATTTAGGCGTTGTTGCGGTGAGTGCGGATGTGAATTTTGATATTCCGAAAGACAGTAGTGAATACGATAATAAGCGTGTTGTATATAATTCGTATGAACAGAAAAATAAAGAAGAATGGATTCATAATTCAGCAGGAATTCTTATTCATAAGCTTGGAAAGAAGTGGGATGAATCGATAGTGTTATTATTTCCGTTAAAAAATATTCCTGATGGATATAGCAGAGGAGATGTAGAAACTGCAATTGGAAATATGTTAATAGAAAAAAATGTTCCTGTTTTGGATTTTTACTCACATATGTATTAAAGGAAATAGATAGCCTCAGTTGAAAAAGATTAAAATGAGGCAAGTAAAAATTAATTGGAATTTACAAAACGAGTTAATGATAAAGAAATGGGAAATTATAGGAGGCAATTGCAATGGGAAAAGAAATCAGCTCTTCAATTAAAACTGTTTATGGAATGCTTTGGGATGTATTAGCACTGTACGAGAAAACAGAATGCTTCAACAAAATGCCAGAAGGAGAAAAGCAGCAGGTCGATATTTGGGATTACTTAACAGAAAAGCTGTTAGAAATTCGTAAGACAATTGATATGCTTTTTCTTGGTGATAAGGATATGCAAGCTAAACTGATTCGTATTACGGATGAGACAGAAGAGTTTGTTAGAGCTTATGAGAAGCCAGGTGTTGTGACTCGCTGGAAACGAATTAACCCACGTATTTTATTCTTTGAATGTGCATTTGATTTGATGGAAACTTGCCCAGATATGTATCGGCAAATTAGTTGGGGACTTACAGATTTAAAGCTTGCTTGCTATCCAGATGAATCTTTAATAAAAGCAAGAAAGCGTTATTTTGAGGATGAAAAGAAAAAGATTGAGGATAGAAATCTTAGATACAGCGAGGACAGAATCTTCCAGAATGAACTTCTAAGAACGCTTAAGAGAGTATTTGAGTTTGATTTTAAAGACTATCTTTAATTAAAGTAGATTTCTGTTTCGTGTTACATCAGATGAATGAAATTATGATGATGACAGATTTAGAGAAGTTGCTCGAAATGAGTTAGACTAACAGGTATTTGCGAAATAAATTTAGGATTTGTGAGGAGTTGGATTTATGGGAATAAAGGACAGCGTAAAATTAAAAATTTTACAGGAGTTAATGCAGAATACAAACAAGGAAAGACCAACATCCATTTGGAAATTACGAGCTGCAGTTTATAGAGATTGCGAAAAAGAATGGAATACTTTGAAGAACAATTCGGACAAATCATCGAAAAAAAACATGCGTGATTCTCAAATCAAAACAGTAAAAAAGGATGTTTTTGAACTAGAAGAAGCGGGTCTCATTAGGATTATGGATATAGATGAGAATGGAAATATAGATAATAAAAAGGAAGTTATTTATTACAATCATCCATTGAGTCAGGAAAAACTCCCTTTTTTGATTGAGCATACTTTTACAATGACAGCGACATTAAAAGAAAAACGGGAAATTATTGATGATTTACTCCGCTGTGCCGGTGCTGGGAATTTGAAAAAGTATTGTTGTTATTTGGAGCATTTTTCACCAGAATATAGATTGGAAAAAGATGAAGATGCAGAGAAAGAGAAAGAAAATAAATATCCCCAAAATCCTCAAGTAGAGGAAGAAAAAATTATAAGACGGGCAGAATCATGCTGTTATGTAAATTTGCATGAAAATATATATAAAATTTTTGAAGCATTAAGTGATTCCACGGGGCAATTCGTTCGAAAGATATCATTTAAATTAGTTCAGTATAATGATAAAGGTAAGGTGGAATATGTGAATGGAGGAAAGGTCTATAAGATTTCTCCGTATTTTATTAGCAGTTTGAATGGAAAGCTGTGGCTTGTTGGAAATCATGAGCCGTATAATAATTTGTCACATTATCCGATTGAACGCATGGACAATATTAAAATATTGGAAAAAGGATATCGTAAAATATCTGAATTAGAAAAGAGAGGAGTTTTAACAGACAAATATTGCTATACCACAGAGCATCAGGGGGGAAGTTATGGAGATGTGGAGCCAATCATTTTAAGAGTGCAAAAAACTCCAAATGCGTATACGGTGATGTATCGTACATTTGATAATGAATTTTATTTTTTAGAAGGTGGAACCGAGGAGTATGATCGGGTGTTGGTATTTCGAACCGCTTATTTTATTGCAAACTGGGCGATGATGAATTCGCAGGATGTGATTGTGGAGACACCAGCGATACAGGAAATGATTCGGAACAAAGTGAAAGAGCTTGCAGGTCTTTATTCAGTGAAAGAATGAGTCTTCGGTTTCATAAAAGATTTAGCTGGTAACAAAAGGAATCTGAGCATCATACGATAATAATATTTTTGTGGAATATTTAAAAGCGGCATGCAAATGACGCCTATAGAGAATAAAATAAGCACATAACAACATAAAAGAGAAAATAGGTAATGGTTTTAGATTAAAAATCAGGGAGAAAACGTAGATGCAGAAAAAACAGAATCATTTTGCAGTATTTTTGGATGTAGATGGTGTATTAAATACTGAAACAACGTGTAAGAAAACCCCGAATGGATATAAGGGGATTGATAATGCACGAGTGGAAATCCTGGCAAAGATAATTGATAAAATTGGAGGGGGAGATATTGTGTTATCCTCTGATTGGAAAGAGATGAAGTCGACAGATGATGATTATATTTATTTAGTTGACAAGCTTGCTTTGTATGGGCTGAAAATAGTAGCGCAGACACAAGATATTACTTATAAGCGCAAGAGAGGTGCTGGAATCAAGGCATATTTAGAGGAACATACCGAGATAGAAGAATATATTATTTTGGACGACAATAAATTTGACTTTCAGGATGACACAAAACTTTGGGACCGCTTGTTGCTGACAAACGGAATCGAAAAGGCTCAATTTGCATCAGAAACTCCAGCTGTAGAAGCAATTCTGTTCAAGGATTATTTAAAATTATTTTGAATTTGTATTATGGGACAAGGAGAAAAATCATGAATCTTAGGAAATATTTGATTGAACTGTTGAAGAACAATACAGGGGAAGATAAAAACTCTAAAGAAATAAAAACAATGCAACAGAATGAGATTTATGAAAAATTACATGCGGATTATCCGGATATCACATTAAAAAAAGTCAGAACGTGCCTGAAAAATCTTGTTGAAGAAGAAGCAAACTTACCAAATGAAGAAAAAACAATCTGTTATGAAGAACGCTATGGAAGAAAAACAAATTATAACAAAAGCAGTACCGATATTTCAGATGTTGAATTAAAATATTTAATCGACTCGATTATGTATGGAAAAATATTCAACTCTAAACAGGCAAAAAGCTTTGCAAAACGAGTACAAAATCTAAGTGGGAAAAATTTAAAAGACATTACACCCTATGTCAATGACAGCTTTGGAAGACAAAGATTTATCTTGGAAACAGATGTGCTTCAAAATATTGATATCATCTTAAAAGCGATAAAAAGCGGTCAGTGTATTTCCTTTAATTGGAATGTTTATGATATCGTAAATGGAAAAGTAGAGACAAGAGAAATTTATCAGGCAACAGTAAAACCAATTCGACTGATTTTAAATGAAGGTCGATACTGTGCGCATGTTCGTTATGAAAAAGGGAGAAAAATTTACACTTATAATGTGGATTTGATGAAAGAGATTAGGATAGTTCCGGGATTTCAGGATGGAATCAGAGAAGAAGAAATACAAAGAAATTTTGAACGGGCAGAGTATCTCTTGCAGACGCCATATAATTTTGGTGGAGAAATAAAAACTTATAAGTTAAGGGTACAAAAAAAGTATTTCTCTCGGTTGGTAAATACATTTTCGTATGGAATAAAAATAATAGATGGAACGGAAACTGAAAAAACAGTAGATGTCAGGATAAAAGCAACGAAAAGAGGAATGGTCTATTGGCTGTTGCATCATTATGATGTGGCAGAGTTAATAGAAAATAAAGATGAAGAGTTGGGGAAAGAGCTGAGAGATGCGGTGGAGAGTTTGTATAAGAGGTATTGCGAATAAGTTACTTGGTAAGCGCTTACGATTTTTGAATGTATCAGTTATAAATTAGATTTCAGTAAATTTTTCTATTAATGCATGAATCTCATTATCCCAATCTCATACATAAATATAACTTTTTTCTTATTTTGTCTTTGGAGTTTCAGCTCTGGAGAATCTTGTTTTTTGTTCCATCAGTGCCCAATTTAGACATTAATACCTGCTATGCTTAGTAAAGAAAAAGGAAATTAGTATCATTAAATGTTTTGTAGTTGAAATATTATTATAGTGATGCTATAATGTTCTATAGCTATAGTAAATATAGTTATAAAATATAAAAAGGTGCTGAATAAGCTATTAAATAATGGGTTAAGGGAAATAAAAATAGGTAATTTTTGGCACTACTTTAAAATTTGGGAGGAAGAAAATTATGAAATTAAAAAGAATCGTAGCAATCGCAACAGCAGCAGCATCAATTATGTCAATGAATACAGTGGCATTTGCAGACACAGAAGGATCAACAGAAGTTGAAATCAAAACAGAAGCAACATTAGTTGATGTAACAGTGCCTTCAACATTACCAATTGTATTTAATGAAGATGGCAGCAATACTATTCCAGATAACTATACAATTCAGAACAATAGTATGTCAGCAATTCATTTAACAAGTGTAGGATTAGATGCACAGGGCTCTGGTTGGAAAGTTATTCCGGAAAGTATGGACCCAACACAGTTTACAGCTAATACACGGCAGATTTTATTTGTTGTAAATTCAAAAGCTGTCTCTCCAATGCTTGATGAACCTATGGAAACAGGTAGTGCAAGATTTGAAAATGATGAAGTTGTTATCGAACCTAAACAGTCAGTAACACTTGATTTTGAAGTTTATAGAGGTTCTTTTACAGTTCCACTTGAAAATGCAGCAGCATTTACTATGACAACAACATTTGATTTTAACTAAACATTAAATTTTATAATTTATTTATCCTTGGAATAAATTAAGTGATCTTTTATAAGGCAGAAAACCCCATCCGTCAAGTTAAGTCGGCTGGGGTAGTTCAAATTCTTGGGATTTAAATAGAGAGATTATGATATGTTTAATTTTAAAAAGAAAATAATTATAATGATTTCACTAATTTTATTACTAGTTTCATCTATATTTATCTATAATCATTACTACCTGGAAAATATATATGAATCAGATACGAATAAAGAGAATGAAACAAATGATACTAAGACTGAAAAAATTAGTGAAATTCCAGATAGCGAAAAACAAGAAGCTGTTAATAAAGCGGTAGAAGAGGGAATGATTAACATTAGTTATTCTTCAAGTGCTGTTTTTGATGGGAAAAATAGTACTAGTTTTAAAGTCTTGAATAAAGAAAATAATAGATATCCAATTGTTTTTGAGTTATATGACGAAAATGATAATTTAATGTTTCAATCAAGTGAAATCGCTTTAGGATATCAATGTACGGAGATAACATTAAATGAGAATCATGAAAAAGGAACTTTTGAATGGAAAATAAAAATTGGATATTCAAATGGAAATGAAAAATCTAATGTCCAATCATTTTTCCCAATCAATGTAACAATTAATTGAGGAGTATAAATGAAGAAAATAAATTCTTTTATTTTTCCGTTATTTTTAAGTTTTGCCATTTTATTTACGCTTAATGATGTGTATGCTTCTTCGACATTGACGGTTGGTTCAAGAGTTGATATAACAGTTAGTGTAACAAAAGCTAATATACATTATCAATTAGTGAGAAAAACAGGAGAAGATTTTTTAGATAATATTAATGTAAAAATGATTAAAAATAGTAATCAAATAATCATGAATGAAAACATCAAAGCTGGTAAAATTTCGCCGGACAGACAAGAATTTGGTGATTATGAAATTATATTGATGAAAATGGAAAGTATGAAACAAGGTATAAATTTACAATTGATGAAGAGTATCTAAAAACTCAAGATGAGATAAAAAAAATCGTCTTAAATGAAAAAATTGAAGAAGATAAGAAGCAAGATGATAAAAAAGATAATAATCAATCTGGAGATATAGATAACCCAAATAAAGATAACAATGTAAAGAATGATGGTAAAAAAGATAATATAACGAATAACGCAGACAAAAATAAAGATAATAAAAATAATGAAAGTTCAGACCAAAAAGATTCTAAAGTAGAAAATAGTGAGAGTAAAAGTGATAATAACAAGAGTTCTGTTGAAAATACAAATTCTAAAAATGATGAATCTGTAAATCAAGCGGATGGAACTGCTTTAAGTAATAACGCTGGAACGAATGATAAGAACTATAAGTATGTTATTTTATTTTCGGCTTTCCTATTAAGTTCATTATGGGTAATAATTAAAATGAAAAAACCTTTCAACTAAAAGGAACCAGATGTCAATCAAATTCAGTTGAAAAATTAAATGAAAGTAAAAAACAATACGAATAACAGCTAAGGAATGTGATGAGATTCTATAAAACAAAACGAAAGCCTTCAGAGTGCCAGCTTTGGAGGCTTTCGTTTTGCTTTATGGATAATTCTTTTGTTTATTCTTGCGTGGCTTTAAGCTGTAGCTGTATAATAAAAAATAAATAAGCATCTATTTGAAAAATGGGGAATGAATTATGATTGATATCTATACAGAAAAGAAAAATTCTAAAGACTGGATTTTAAAAAATGATTTATATTTTAATTTGAGTACGAGTAATGAAGAGATGTCAAAAGAAGAAATTGAGCTTATCCGAGAGGTGGATGATGCAATACTAACTCCGGATAAACATATTGAAACAAAATATGGATTGGGAACAATTAGAAATTTGTCTTCTGGTTGTAAGACATTGTTAAATATTGTAAAGCATCCAGAGAAAGTGGTTTGTGTCGAAGAATGTGGACCAAATGTACTTAAAAAAATATTTGAAATGGATAATATTAAAATTTATATGTCCAGACCAAGTTTCATGGAAATTCCAAAAAATGTTAGACTTAGATTTAATGATAAAGAAGTAGTAGTGGGAAGTGCAGGATATCATGCATGGTGGAGTAAAGAATATGAGAGGAGAGAAGGACATGATTTATAAAGAAATTAAATTTGAAGCCTCTCCATTTTTATATGAGCTGTTTTTTGAAGATAGAATAACCCTTGTCGGAGGAGACAGTGGAACAGGAAAAACGGTGCTTTATGAAATGTTGGAAGATTTGCGCTTAACAGACGAATATCAGGCAATTAAATTATTTAATTATAAATCAGATAATCTGGTTGAAAATCTTAAAAAGTGTCGGAATAATTTTATTGTAATTGATAATGCGGATATTTTAATGGATGATGATATAAGAAAATTTATTAATTTTGAGTTTTCAAATCAATACATGCTATTCTTGCGAAATTGTGATGGTCTGAATGTGTCAGATAAAAGCTTCAAAGAATTAAAAATGGAAAATAATAAGATAACCTTAGAAGAGGAATTGTAAATGAACTATCTATGGACGGAAGATACAGGAGCTGGACTGCATTTCTGGAATTTGGTGAATCAAATCTTTTTTGATGATAAGCTTATTGTTGAGAGTAAGAAAAGTAATCAGGGAATACTAGATGCGGTTTCTAATTTAGAATTAAAAAAAGAAGATAAGTATTATATTGCATTTGATTATATTGTGGATAATCAGGATATTCGTAATAAATATCGTTTATTGAAATTATTTGCACGCAAATCAGATGGTCAAATAATAATTTTAGATATGATATGTTTTGAATATCTGGTTTTAGCATTTGAAAAATTAGTACAATGGACAGGTACTGGTAAAACAGATAAAATTCAGATTCGCAAAGAAATACTTTCTGCGATAGAAAATCATAAAATAAATTTGGAAAAAATTAAAGATGGAAAAACTTTAAAATATTTAACAGGATTTAAGAAATATTCGACAGAGCGTGTAATGAAATCTTTAGCAGGAGAACTGACGGAAAATGAAAAATGGTCAATTAGAGGTACTTTAATGGGTGAATGTTGGTATCAGGACTGCTGTGTATCGGAGCATCCGGATAGTTTAAGATGTGGAATTCCGGAGACTAAAAAGGGAAATGAGAGAATAAAGTTGTTAATACAGTCGGAAGAAGTGCAGAAGGTGTTATTAAAAATAGTAAATTAATAGGCAGATGCAACAGCCACATCCAGTTACCTGTCATTGCGGAACGTATGGAAATCTGTAAACAGCTTGCTGGAGAGGAAAGCCAACAACTATATCAGAGAATTTTGAACGGAGAATAGGCAAATGAGAATTTTAAATTTTGAAGATGACGTGTATAAAGCAAATGATATCAAAAAAGCGTTAAATGATAGATGTGGCGTAACAGATGTTACACAGGTTGATAATGTGGAAGAGGGATTAGAATTATTAATCCAGGAAAAAGAAGCAGGAAATCCATTTGATTTAATTATTACAGATATGCATTATCCGATGAGAAAAGGCGAAGAGGGAGATTTCGATGCCGGAGAAAAACTGCTTGGAATTTTAAAAGAAAGAGGAATAGATACGAAAGTAATTATCTGTTCGTCTTTAAATATTAAAATTCGTGAAGCTTATGGATGTATCTGGTATTCCAGAATCAGTGACTGGGAAATGGAATTATTGGAATTGATGAATCAATTGAAAAAATGAATTGTACAGTAGTTGAAAAGAGTAGTGAGATATGGATAAAGACACTGGAGAAAATAAGATGGTAATTCTATTCATATGGATTCTGCTGTCAGTGAGTTTGGTAATCGGCTGTATCAAAGTACATAATACAATAATAAAAGGTTTGTTTGGGATTCTGGCAGGACTTTGTATTACGGTATTGTGCTTTATAGGAATCTTTTATTATTTAATTGTTTTTAAAGTTTCGAATGTAGACACAAGTGTTTCTTCGGATGGAGAGTATTCTTTGACTATGCAGGCAGTGGGAGAGCCATTATTTTTCGGTTCTGCGGATGGTCAGTTTATCTTGAAAAAAGGGGAAAAAAGAATCAGTAAAGTTAAATTTTCGCTAAGAGATGATGGGGGAAATATTTCGCAGGACACCTGGCATGTTACGTGGAAAAAGAACCAGGTTGAAATTATTATCTATGGAGAGGAGCAAAACGATGAGCAGTTTCTTCTTTTTTTTGATGGAAAATATAAAATAAATGAACTGAACACGAAATATGGAAAAACTTTAGACGAATTAAATGAGATAGCAGAAGAACAAACAGAAGAAGAACAGAATCAGCAGAAAAAGATAGGGAAATCTCATTCTTTGGATAATGAAGAAAAAGAAGAGGATACGAAATACGATGAAGATGGATATCCGATGACAGAAGAATATCAACGATACAAAAAAGAATTGGCAGAGGTATCGGATTATATTCAAACGAAATCAGATGTATTCTTGGATTCTTATCCAGATACGAAGTATCAGTTGGAGTTTCGTCTGACTTCAAAAGGCTGGCCATTTGCTGTTATTAATAAAAAGATTGATGAAAATACCGGAGCAGTAACAGAACTGCATTTGCTGTATAATGAATCGCATATAGATGAAGAAACGGATGAATATGTATTGCAGGAATATTATTATGATTCTGATAATACGGAAGCTGCGTCTCCTGTGATTGTGGATTTTTTCTTAATACAAAAGGATACGTTAAAAGTTACAGATGAAAATACAAAAGAATGGCATTAATTGAGAAGAAATAAAATGAATTTTTGAATTGTAGAACCCTTGGACAGAAGTCTGAGGGTTCTAATAATTTATGAGCTTTAACGATTTGTTTTATTTTTAAACCGGCGGTTTATTGTGGAGGTACCGACAGTATGATAAGATAAGCTCAGTTGATGAGGGAATAATAAAAAAAGAAAAAATCCACTCCAATTTCTGAAGATAAGGATTATTCTAATCTTGTCAACAAGATAAAGTAAATATAAGGCAGTAGCTCAATGGTAGAGTATGAGATAAAGCACGTTTCATGTTTGTGGAATATACAGCAATTTTAATTTCTTATTTCTAATTTAATGTAAGTAAATTGATGCAGGTTCGAATCCTGCCTGCCTTATCTGAGTGAGGTAGCTTAATGGTAAAGCACGAAAAAGTGTTTCATGTTTGTGGAACATACAGCAATTTATTCCAGGAGAAGAGGACGAAGTGCAGGTTCGAGTCCTGCCCTCACTCATCGTAACTCTGTAGAATCAAACACTCATAAGAGTTGGTGTTTGGCTTGAACTTATAGGGGGAAGCAAAATGAATTTCGTAGAATTATTAGAGAAAACATCAAATAAATTAACTCATACAGAAAATGGTGCAAGAGCAGTGAACACAACAGATAATGCAAATCTGGATTTGTTTGCAACAATCGGTGCACTGAGAACTGCAGATGAAGAACGAATCAAAATTTTATTTGAGAAGGCTTATGAAGAAGACTCATTGTCTGCAGTTAAAATTTTATTTTATGCAAGAGACATCCGAGAGGGTCTTGGAGAGCGAAGAGTCTTTCAGATTTTATTAAAGAATCTGGCTGAATATCATCCGGAGGCAGTGATTCCAAACATTGATTTCATTGGTGAATATGGTCGTTTTGATGACTGGTACTATCTGATTGGTACACCGGCAGAAGAGGCAATGTGGACTGCAATGAAAAGACAGTTACTGGAGGATTTAAAAAACTTTCAATTAGGCAAACCAGTGTCTCTGCTTGCAAAATGGGTGAAAACTGCTGATTCAAAAGTAGAAGAAACAAGAAAATTAGGTATTTTAACTGCAGAGAAATTAGGATATCCAGTTTATAACTTTAAAAGAATAATCCGTACGTTAAGAAAATATATTGATGTTACAGAAATAAAAATGTGTGGCAACAATTGGGATGAGATTGATTATTCTGCCGTTCCGGGACGTGCGATGATGAAGTATCGAAGAGCATTTGACAGACACGATACGGAAAGATTTGAAAAATTTATCAACCTGGCACTGGAAGGCAAGGAAAACATTCATTCTAAAACACTGTATCCTTATGATATAGTAGAAAAGATTTTATACGGAAACGAGGATAGTAAGGTGTTGGAAGCACAGTGGAGAAATCTTCCGGATTATGGAGTTGGTGATGAAAATATGCTTGTTATGGCAGATGTTTCAGGCTCTATGTATGGACGACCAATGGCAACCTCGGTTGGTCTTGCAATTTATTTTGCAGAAAGAAATAAGGGAGATTACCATAATCGTTTCATGACGTTTAGCGCTTTACCAAGCATTGTGCATTTGGAAGGTGAAACTTTAGCTGAAAAAGTTGCTTGTGCAGTAGAGGCAGACTGGGGTTTGAATACAAATCTGGAAGCGGCTTTTGATAGTATTCTTAAAACTGCGGTGGAAAATCATGTACCAGAAGAAGAAATGCCAAAATCTTTAATTATTATTTCAGATATGGAATTTGACTCTGCAACTTATGATTCTGACTGGCTGTTTTATGAAACTATGAAAAAGAAATTTAAAAGAAATGGTTATACAATTCCGAATGTTGTGTTCTGGAATGTAGATTCCCGTCACAATGCCTTTCATGCAGATAAAAAAAGAGAAGGAGTACAGCTTTTGTCTGGAAGTGCTGTCACAATTTTTGAGCATCTGGATGAAGGAATAGGAATGACTCCGGTTGAGATGATGCGAAAAATCATTGAAGATGAACGGTATGCATGCATTACAATCGCAGAGGCAGCTTAAAAAATATCTTATAAGCTCTCGGACTTAAAGTTCGGGGGCTTAAATTTTTGCGTTATCTTAGTCAATAAGATTCCTGCTTCTATAAGTAGCGAGTTATCAATCCATTTCAATAGAATTTTATTTTGGTGATATAAGACTGGTGACGAGCTTACTAATAAATTTGCATGAATGAAAGTCTTAATTTCCGACTAAGATAAATGCCATGCGAGATTTTTTCTTGTGGGGTTCTACAGACAAGAGGTATAATAAAGAAAAAGAGCACGGACAGAGGGGAGAGAAGTACATGGCTACTTATGTTATTTCGGATATTCATGGAGAATATGAATTATTTATCAAGCTGTTAGAAAAGATTCGATTTACAAGTGCAGATACTTTGTATGTTTTAGGTGATGTGATAGACCGAGGTCCGCATCCGATAAAGGCTTTGCTGAAATTGATGGAAATGCCTAATGCAGTCTGCCTTGTTGGAAATCATGAGGTGATGGCACTGAAATGCCTGAAATTTCTTCGACAGGAAATTACAGAAAGTTCGATTGAAAAAATAGACGAAAAACTTCTGGATAATCTGGCAACCTGGCAGTATAACGGAGCAGAGACGACAATCAGTGAATTTCGTAGATTAGATGAGGAAACACAGCTGGACGTGCTGGATTTTATGGAAGATTTTCTGGTATATGAAACACTTACAATAGAAGGGAAAAATTATTTACTGGTACATGGCGGACTTGGAAATTTTTCACCGGAGAAAGACATAGAAGATTATTCTCTGCATGATATTGTATGGGAAAGACCAGATTATGGACGGCAGTATTTTGAAAATACTTATCTGGTAACAGGACACACTCCAACCCAGCTAATTGCAGAAAACGAGAAACCAGGATACATTTATCGGGAGAAAAATCATATCGCAATAGATTGTGGAGCGTGCAGTCCAAGTGGAAGGCTTGCTGCAATTTGCCTGGAAAGTGGCGAAGAGACTTATGTAGATAAGAGAGTTCAAAAACAAAGAGAAGAATAACAGAAACAGCAGAAGAATAGAAACAGCAGGAAAAGGCAGAAGAAGATAAAAGAAAACAGAAGAAATTAGAACCCTTGGACAGAAGTCTGAGAGTTTTTGATACATTTGAAATGCAACGATTAGCAGAAAAATGTCAAAATTTGCAACGAAAAATGCAACGAAAAAAAATACGTTGCATTTAAAGTGAAACGATAATGCTCTAATTATAGAAAACGTTTGAATTTATAAGCTTTTGGATTTAAGATTCGGGGGCTTTTTAAATTTCTCCAATTATGATACGATAAATCAAAACCATAAAAGATAATGAGGAAAAAATGGACAACGAAGATAAATTATATTATAAACAGGTTTTACAAGGTTTATCAGAAGAACTGCCAGATGAATTTTTTAAACTGGCACAGCTTGTAGAGGTAGAACAGCTCGAATTTTTAGCACCAAAAGACAACAGTAATAACTGGCGTCTGGTTTATCTGATGAACGATGCAGTGGAAAGTTTTCTGGTATTTGAAAATGCAAGATTTACAGGAGAATATCTGCCGGATTATGAGGGTACAATCAAGGCAGTTTTGGAAAAAAAAGAAAAAGAGTACATTCTGGTGGTAAATCAGGGTGAAGATTCGGTATTTACTATCTTTTTTGAGTCATTAAAACTGGAAATTCAATGTTATGACTATGGAAAAATCGGACATTTCTGGGTAGAAGGTTATGAATATCTGCGCCAGTTAGAATATCGGATTGCAATTCTAAGAGACAAGGTGGATTACCTGGGAGAACAGAAAAACTGTTGTACGAAGGAAGAACGAAAGCTTGCCCTGCTGGCAGAATTTCCACCATTAAATTATTGCTCGTATCCTTCTGTTAAACCAGAATATGTCGTTCCAAAAAGTGAACCCTGGCAAGTGAATCTCGATGCCATCCGTCTGATGAAAGAACTCGCAATGCAGGTAAAGGATAAGATGCTGATACAGATGCTGGCACTTTATGAGCAATATCCGGTAAAAACGATTGCAAAGATTATAGCGAAAATGCTACATCAAAAAAGACATCTTGCGGTAGTCAAACTCTTAGATAAAAAGCTTCAAAAAGAAGCAGAAAATTATCCGAAACGTTCTTTTGGAAAACGATTAAATGCAGAATATAAAAAACAAATCGAACAGGCTTATGAAAGACAAAAAGAGTTAAAGACAAAAGGAATCGAGTCGGAAGTGCTGTGGCAGGAGCCATTTGTGTATGCACAGGATTCTGTAGAGTTTGAAGTGTATGTGATGGTGTGGAAGAAGGGCATTTTGAACCAGAAAGTGGAAGTGGAACGGATGGGAAAATAAAGAAAGGCTGGTTTTTATATGTGAAACTCAGAAAAAGTGGCTGTCGCACTAAGTAATTAGTGCAACAGCCACTTACTAAATATAAGATATTCTACTCGTAATCAATTCGCCATTTTGAATTGTCTATTGATAGCTGATAGCCACAATAGGAACAGCAGCCATTTTTGTCCGGCATGAAATTTGCACCGCAACGAGGACATTCTTTTTCTTCAAACACTGCTTGTCCTTTTGATTTCATGCGTCGTGGATAACGGGCTCTGTACAATTTTAAAGTTATTTTTTCATTTTTATTTAGAATCTTTTGATTTGGCTGAAGTGTAAGTTTGTGCAGCACTGCAGAAATGGTAATCGTTGTGCGATTCTCTGTGTTTTCTACGTCTTTCAGCTGTAGTTTATCGACACTGTAAAACAGGGCATCGGCGGTTAGCTCGGTACCATAAAGTGCTTCATTGAGATCTACAATTAAAACTTTTTCATCGTAACGCACGATTTGGTCAGTCGAAACGTGAGCTTTCTTTTCTTGGTTTAAGAGTAAAATCCAGATTGCGCCAGCCAGTAAAAGTGTAAGCGCAAAGGCAGTACCAAACATCAGATAATCGTTATGGATGAACCGAAAACAAGGAATAGACGGAAAGAAAAAAGTGAGTATGGTTGCAAGAACTAATTTATAATAGGATGCATTCGGATTCAGGCTTCGATAAACTAAAAATTCTTCTGTCTGCCAATCAAAGAAATCACTTTTGATATAACCACCGCAATAAGGACAGTGCGCTTCGTCCCCTTTTAATGTAATCTCGGCACCACAGCTTGGACAAATAATATTTTGATACTGAGCATAAAACTGTTGTTCTTCATTTCTGTTTTTGCTCCCCACTTCGTCATGGCGAATGTGTCTGGACTGTCTAAGCAGGACAGAGCCATGTGGGAAAAAGTCTTCATATAAAATTTTTCCGCTTTTGAGACTTCGATATCTGTTTAATACCGTGCCCTGAAGTACGATTTCGCGCCATTCACGTCCAGCGTCGCTCCAATGACGAAAATCTTGTTTCTTTTCATTTTCCTCTGTCAGTTTTAAATGAGTCATGCGAATTTCATGCTTGATTTCATTTTTTTTCAACAATGTAAGTTCATGCTCCAGCTTTTTTCGGTAAGATTGTCCGATACTTGCAGATGAATTTTGAAAGTCTCCGGTTTCTAAAATCGAGAGAACCTTCTTAAATGCGCCTAGTACTTTTGGTGGAATTGCAGAAGCATTCAAAAAGAAATCTTCTGTCTTATTTAGTTTCTTTTTTAGAAAAAGAAACCAAAGTTTTGGCTGCATCCATTCGATTTTCCAATCCAGAACATAGCAGGTAAGTACAAGTCCCCATCCAAAGGACCAGGCGAAGGAAAGACCAATTGCATCTGACCAGGAAGAAATCATAAAAATCACCTCAATTTTTTGGAAATTTTTTTGCGGATGATAAAATCACCTCAATTATATTATCACATGACTTCAAAGCGTCTACACTAGCCCTTACGATAGTGACAAAAGTTTACTTTTTTTTTATTCTTTTAGTATGGATGAAAAAAATTTCAATACTTAATGCTTTTGAGTTGTGTCATATTTACGCTTGTGCTTAGCGACAGTTGGGATTCGATTTTGGAAAACGAATATGATACAATAAAGATAATACGATTGGATATGAAATTGCTTTCAGATGAAGAAAGGAATGAGTGATGTCTTAGATGTCTTATAAGAAAAAAAGGCTGTTATCCTATATCGCAATTGCGAGCCTTGTTATATTGGCTTACATATGTCGGCAGATCTCATTTAAAAGCTTATTTTTGATTCAGTTTGCCGGTCAGTGTCGAAGCAGCATTTATATCGGTTTATATTGTGCCTGGGTCATCTATTTGGAGAAACATGTGGTGGATGCGAAAATGCGTCAATGTTTGACGTGGATTGCTTGTCTTATGGTTTTTTGGTTTTTAGTAAGAACGATTAAGTTTCTTATTTTCATGGAACCGTTAGAGATGCGCATTTGCTGGTATCTTTATTATATTCCTATGATTTTGATTCCGACACTCGGGCTTAATGCGGCATTATTAATGGATAAAGAAGAAGGAGAAAATACAAAAAAACAAAGTGCATGTTTAATAATACCGGCACTATGTTTGATTTTTGCAGTATTGACAAATGACTTGCATCAAAAAGTGTTTTATTTTCCGAAAGGATTTTTCTTTTCCAATGAGGTCTATGAATATCGCTTTATTTTTATTTTGATTCAGATTTGGATGATGCTGTGTCTGATGATAATGGAAGTGGTGTTGATGCGTAAGAGTGCCGCTTCCGGAAGAAAGTGGACCTGGTTTCCGGTGCTTCCGGGACTTTTATTGCTTGGCTGGAATCTTTGTCATATTCTGGGGATGCCATTTATTAAAGCATATGTAGGAGATATGACCGCAGTATGTTGTTTTTTGATGGCCGCAATTTATCAGAGTTCTATTATCTGTGGACTGATTCCAATTAACAGCAGATATATTGAGTTGTTTCAAGCTGCGGGCGGATTAGATGCAGAGATTACTGATTGGAGCTTTAAGAAATGTTATCATTCAGGAAAGTTTTTGGACATACCACAGGAAGTAAGAGAAACACTTTTAGTTGGCACCCTTGTGATAGAAAACGGAACACGAATGAATCATTTGTTAGTGCGAGGTGGTCATTTATTTTGGGCAGAGGATGTTTCTTTGCTTATGGACCAGTATCAGGATATTGAAGAACAGCAAGAAGAATTAAGAGAGCGAAATCGCCTTTTGCAAAAGAACTATCAGCAGGAGGCAAAGCGGAGAAAAGTGGAAGAACAAAACCGGCTCTTAGATTTGATACAAAGCCAGACGGCCGGTCAGATTGAACTGATTTCACACTTTATGGAAGAACTGGAAAAAACCGAGTCGAAAGAAGTATATGAACGACTTCTGGGGAAGATTGTGGTTGTCGGAACCTATTTAAAAAGGCGAAAAAATCTTACGTTAACGCTTCATAATGAAAAGAATGAAAATAGGGAAGCACTGAAAACAGAGGATTTGATACAGAGTCTGGCAGAATCGTGTATGGCTTTAAAGTTGTGCAAGATCCGGGCACTTTATTATGTGAATATTCAAAATCTGGAATTCCATGATGAAGAATTAATTAAATGTTATGACTATTTTGAGTGGCTGGTAGAGCAACTGTTTGATCGAATGCAAATGATCTTTTTTCGTGTCGTTGAGATGGAGGCACATTTGATTATCTCGGTAAATGTCATTTCAGAAAATGACGTTTATGCATTGCTTTCCGGGCAATATGGTGCAGAAGTAGAACAAGAAGACGAGAAAGAGTGGCTGATTCGATGTCGAATTTTATAGAGTGCAGTGTAGAAATACAAAATTTAATAATGAGTGTTATGGAATTTTGTCTGGTGCTTGAGTTTATTCTTATACTTTTAAGAATGACCGGTTCTGCTCATTTAAGAAGAAAAATTACAGTAACCGTGCTTTTTGGGGTTACTTTTTTGGGAACAGTTTTATTGCAATGTGTACAGAAATACGATGCAAAAGCGCTGGAGCAATCGCTTTTTTTTGATGTTCCGATTGTGGTAATGTTATGCGGAATTGCAGGATTGACTTTTTATCTGGTGCGGAGCATTTTAAAGGAGATAAGACGAGAAAAACAGAGGTTGTCACCATGGTCAGTAAAAGAAGCAGTAGACAATGCGCCATGCGGTGTATGTTTTGCAAATGCATTTGATCAGATTATTCTTTGTAATTCCAAGATGAGAGAAGTAAGCAAAATGCTGCTTGGAACAAAATTACAGAATTATAAGATGCTGCATCAGGCTATTTCGGAAGGTAACCTCAGAGAAGAGATCATTTCGATGAGTTCTGATGGCAGTGTATTTGCTTTTCCGGATGGGAAAGTCTGGATGTTTCAGGAGTATCAGCTTAAGGACAGGGAACTGGCTGGATATAGACAGACAATTGCGCTTGATGTTTCCGAAATTTATTATAATAGCGAGAGAATTAAGTTTAATAATGAAAAATTGGAAACGCTGAATCAGCAATTAGAAGAAATGTATAAAAAGATTGGTGAAAGAATACGCAAACAGGAAACATTGGCAATGAAAATGCAGGTGCATGATAATTTTGGGCGTAGCTTGCTTACAATACGAAGAATTCTGGAAAATAAAGAAAATACAGAAGATACCCTTTCTATTAATAAACAATTGGATTTGTTAAGGCAACAAGTGTATATTCTTACAAGTATGACAGTTGAAAATTTAGAGGACTTATATCAGGATACAGAAAAGCATGCCAAAGAACTTGGGATTACCATTTGTCTGGAAGGAGATGTTCCGGAAAATTCAACATACCGAATTTTGCTTGACCGTGCAATTCGTGAGTGCGTGACAAATTGTGCGAAGCATGCACACGGAAAAAGAGTAAATGTGAAAATAGAAGAAAATCGGAGGGAATATCTGCTTAAGCTTACAAACGATGGAATGGTTCCAAAAAAAGGAGCAAGAGAAGGTGGAGGATTATCTGCGCTTCGCAGAGCATTGGAGATAGAAGGATGCAGGATGTTTACCGTGTTTGAGCCAGAGTTTTGTTTACTTATAAAGATGCCAAAGACAAAGTAAGCAGTGGAGACAGGATTGAAAGAGGGGAAAAATTATGGTGCGTGTACTAATTGTAGAAGATCAAAAGATTATGCAACGATACTTTGAGTATATCCTTTTGCAGGATCCGGAATTTCGACATGTTGATACGGTTGCAGATGCAGAGAAAGCAGTGAAAATTTGTACTTATTCCGCGATTGATATTGTATTGATGGATGTCCAGACCTTTCATAATCATGATGGATTAAAAGCAGGAAAAGCAATCAAAGAGGCATGTCCGTATACAAAGATTTTGATTGTGACTTCTCTTATTGATCCGAAGGTGCTGGAGCGTGCCAAAAGTGGGTGTGCGGACAGCCTTTGGTATAAAGATCATGGAGAGGAAGAAATTCGGGATGTGATTTGGCGCACTGTAAAAGGAGAACATGTTTTTCCGGATGTCACACCGAGTGTCGAGTTAAACTGGATTACGAGCGGGGAAATTAGCCCAAGGCAGCTAGAGATGCTGAGATTGTATATTTGTGGATTTTCTTATGCAGAGATTGCTCAAAAGATGAATTGTTCAAGGGCAGGTGTAAGGTGGAATTTTCAGGAAATGATTTCAAAAGCCGGTTATAGCTGCAAAGAAGATTTGATTGCCGCAGCATTGGAAAGTAAGTTGATTGTTACAACATTAAAATGATATTTTAAATAAAAATCAGATAATTTTTAAATTACTATCAGAAGTAACAGTGAACAAATAGTGTTTCCCTTGTATAATGTGAATATAAGAGAAAATCACATTATGCAAAGGAGGAAAAAGAGATGAAGAAGAGTATAAGATATTTGCTGAGCGTGATTCTGGTTGTAAGTATGTTATCCTTAATCGGATGTGGAGGAGGTGGGAAAGCTGCGAAAAAGAATCCATATGAGGGGAAATGGATTGCGGTTGTAGCAGAAGCGCTTGGAACGCAGATGCCAATTGAAGAGTGTTTTGAGGGGGATGTAAATCTCGAAATAGAGCACAGCGGAAAAGTAAAATTTACGATTGACAATGACAAAGGCACCGGAAAACTGGCAAAGAAAGATGAAAAAACCGTTTTAAAAATTGAAGGGGAGGAAATGTCAGTTACCCTTGATGGAGATACCCTTATTCTTGATGATCTGCTAGGACAGGGAGTAAATATTATCTTCGGAAGAGAAGGGACAGATGCAACAAATCCGGAAAATTATCTGTCAGAAGATGAATTGGCAGTGATTGGTGAATGGTATTCAGAAAATGTAAAGGAGTTGCTTGACGAGGAAGCACAGACGACACTGGACGGTGTAGATAATATTAATGATGCAATGCGTTTGAAATTCGCAAAAGATCGCACAGTACAGGTGATTTATAAAGGCGCAGAGTTAGGCACTTATCCGTGGTCTGCACTTTATGGATATTATACAATCGAAATGGATGATGAGGCACCGGAGAATGTACTTATCACAATGGAAGAGGATGGGTCACTGTCTGTTCAATACAGTGATGAAGACGATTATCTGACCTTCAAATGTGTAAAAAGTGCAGGGGAAGAGTAGGATGCTGAAAGATATGTAAGAGACGGGAGGAATAAGATGGGATTATTCGATAAGAAATATTGTGATATCTGTGGAGAAAAAATCGGATTGCTTGGAAATCGCAAACTAGATGATGGAAATCTATGTAAGGAATGTGCAAAGAAGCTGTCTCCATGGTTTGAGGAACGCAGACATAGTACCGTAGAGGATATTAAACAACAATTAGAATACCGTGAAGCAAATAAGGAAAAAGTACAGAATTTCCGTATCACACGACGGATCACAACAAAAAAGTACACGGTATTTCTTGATGAGACGCAGGGGAATTTTACCATTGCGCATAACCTGGATACAAAAGAAAATCCGGATATTCTGTCACTGTCAGATGTGGTTCAGTGTAATATGGATGTAAAACAGGATCGGATCGAAGAGACATATACGAAAGATGGAAAGACAGTCAGTTATCAGCCACCGGTTTATAAATACGAGTATTATTACAGTATGAAGATTCAGGTGAGATCTCCATGGTTTGATGATATGGATTTTCAGTTACACAGTTTTGCAATTGAGCAAGAAAATCGAGCAGAGATGATGGAGATGGAACGTGTCGGAAATGAAATTATAGCGGCGCTGACCGGACAGGCACCGAGAATGCAGAGTGGAATGCCGATGAACCAAGGCATGAATCAAGGAATGAGTTATGGCATGAATCAAGGTGTGAATTATGGTATGAATCAGGGCATGAATCAAGGCATGAACCGGGGAATGAATCAAGGAATGCAGCAAGACATGAATAATATGCAGCAGTCAGGTGGTACCTGGAGATGTCAGTGCGGTGCGGAAAATACCGGAAGATTCTGTGAATATTGTGGATCTCCAAGACCATTTTAAAAGTGAATTATGAAGAGAGAACACCCCTGTATTTTGTGAAAAAACAGAATACAGGGGTGATTGCGTTAAAGTGTATATAATAATACCATGATTGGCATTGTGACAATGCAGACAACTGTTGTAAATACATTAATTGCACTTGCATAATCCGGATGATTATCATAAATCTGTGCCATTTGTGTAATGGTTGTCGCAGATGGAGTGATCGTTGCAAGCAGGCTGATTAACAGTATTGTAGATGCATTTGCGAGGGAGCAGTGATGCGCAAGAATCCGCATACAGCCGACCATAATAAGTGGCAGAACAAGCATTTTTAATGCTGTCATTAAGTAGATCCGTTTGGAAGTAAACAGTGCTTTCCAGTCTACTTCTGTGAGTAACATTCCAAGCATAATCATGCTGACCGGTCCGATTAAAGAAGCAAGGGAGTTAATCGTATCAGATACAATTACAGGCAGTTTGATGTGGAAAAAGAAGAGAATAATTCCGACTACAATGGCAATTAAGTTCACATTCTGCAAAATCTTTTTCCAGTTAAATTCTGTTTTTCCCTGCATGATGGACTGTGCATGTGTCCACAAAAGCAAGGTCTGGACGCACATAAATCCGCTTGAATAGATGACCCATTCGCTTCCGAGAACGGAAGTAACAAGCGGAATAATCAGATTTCCGGCATTGGAATAAATCAAAGATGCTTTTTCTACGGAAGTTAAATTTAAAAATTTTCCAAGGATTCCGCAGATAAGAAACAATAGAAGATGAAGGATAACAGCGGCAAAAAGTGCCAGTAAAAATCCATCTTGAATTTCTTTTGAATAGTCAATCTGGAATGCATTTATAATAACGCAAGGCATAATCAGATAGACACTGATAAGGGACAGGGTTTTGCTGTCTCTTGACTTTACAATTTTTGTCTTTACAAGAACAAAACCACAGCCCATCATGAGAAATAACACAGTGAGCTGTTCGGTAAGAAGTAGGGTAACCATAAAAATTTCCTCTTTTCATTAGATTCGGTTTCGATTATAAGTCAAGTGAAGGGGGAAAACAAGACTAGGAATGGATTTTACCAGAAACACCTGCTATAATTTTGTGTAAATAAGATAAAAACCAGGAAAAGAGGAAGAAAAAATGGAGTATTTCGTAAAGCGGATTGATGAACCGGATTTTGGCTGTGAGGGGCGTCCAGAGGGAAAACCGGCAATGGATAAGGTGTGGTTAGAGGATGAAAACCAGCATACAATCGTAATTGAAATAGAAGATGAAAAATTGTATGCGCTGGATATTAATGAAAAGGACAGAGTATGGTATAGTGAAAATGAGTTTCGCAAAATCTGAATAAATTGTAAACTTTATCGAATTAGAGAAGAAAATGATTGACGAAAAAAAGTAGTTCGTGTATAATGCGGGTAGAGTTTTTGAAAAGAATAAGGGATTTTAAAAGCAGACAATGGCGTCTTGAAGTAAGGTGCTATTTGTCTGCTTTTTTTGTTTACGCTCGATTGAAATTTCAAAAACCTGCAGACTTAAAAACTGACTTTTAGAACCTTTAAGAGGAGGAAATGTTATGAGGCTTAATCCAAAAGAGCAGGAAAAATTAATGCTTCACATGGCAGGAAATCTTGCGAAAGAGAGAAAAGAAAGAGGACTGAAATTGAATTATGTAGAGGCACTTGCCTACATCAGTTCAGAACTTTTAGAACTTGCCAGAGATGGAAAAACGGTGGTAGAACTGATGCAGCTTGGCACAAAAATACTGACAAAGGATGACGTAATGGAAGGTGTAGCAGATATGATTGGAGAAGTTCAGGTCGAAGCAACCTTTCCGGATGGAACCAAACTTGTAACAGTACATAACCCGATTCAGTAAAGGAGGCAATCAGATGAAAATTGGTGAAATTATTTCGGCAGAAAGGGATATTACATTAAATGAAGGCAAAAAAACAGTAACCATTCTTGTTGCAAATAAAGGAGACAGACCGGTTCAGGTAGGTTCTCATTATCATTTTTTTGAAGTAAATAAATGTCTGTCTTTTGACAGAGAAAAGGCTTATGGATATCATTTGGATATTGCATCCGGTACTTCGGTTCGTTTTGAGCCAGGTGAAGAAAAAGAGGTACAGTTAACCGAGATGGGTGGAAGAAAACGTGTCTTTGGGTTAAATGATTTAACCCGTGCCCAGACAGGTGAAGATACCAAAGCGACATCGATGGAAACAGCAAAATTAAAAGGATTTCTGTAAGGAGGTACGAAGATGAGTGTAAAAATTTCCGGAAGTAAATATGCAGCAATGTACGGACCAACTGTCGGAGACAAGGTTCGTCTGGCAGATACCAGTCTTGTAATTGAAGTAGAAAAAGACTATACCACTTATGGGGATGAAGTCAAATTCGGTGGTGGAAAAACCATTCGTGATGGTATGGGACAGTCTGTAAAAACCTGTAGTAAAGATGGAGACTTAGACCTGGTTATTACAAATGCATTAATCGTGGATTCTACAGGAATCGTAAAGGCAGATATCGGAATTAAAGATGGCAAAATCAAGGGAATCGGAAAAGCCGGAAACCCGGATATTATGGATGGTGTGACACCGGGAATGACAGTCGGTGCATCCACAGAAGCACTTGCAGGCGAAGGCATGATTGTCACAGCAGGTGGAATTGATACCCATATTCATTTCATTAGTCCTCAGCAGATTGACTGTGCGCTTTACAGTGGAGTCACAACCATGATTGGTGGTGGAACAGGTCCGGCAGATGGAACAAATGCGACAACTTGTACTCCCGGACCATGGAATTTAAGAATGATGTTAAAGGCAGCCGAAGAATATCCGATGAATCTTGGATTTCTTGGAAAAGGAAACTGCTCCGATGAAGCGCCTTTGATTGAACAGGTAAAAGCAGGAGCAATGGGATTAAAAATCCATGAGGACTGGGGTGCAACACCGGCGGTTATCAATCATTGCTTAAATGTTGCAGATGAATACGATGTACAGGTAGCCATTCATACCGATACCTTAAATGAGGGCGGATGTGTTGAAGATACCCTTGCAGCAATCGGTGGAAGAACGATTCATACTTATCATACAGAAGGCGCCGGCGGTGGACATGCACCGGATATCATCCGTGCGGCAGCAGCACCAAACGTACTGCCATCCTCAACAAACCCGACGATGCCTTATACTGTAAATACGTTAGATGAGCATTTGGATATGCTTATGGTATGCCACCATCTGGATAAAAAGATTCCGGAAGATGTAGCATTTGCAGATTCCAGAATTCGTCCGGAGACCATTGCAGCAGAAGATGTGCTTCATGATATGGGAATTTTCAGCATGATGAGTTCTGATTCACAGGCAATGGGACGTGTCGGTGAAGTCATTACCCGTACCTGGCAGACTGCAAGCAAAATGAAAGATGAAAGAGGCGCATTGCCAGAAGATGAAGGTCATGAAAATGATAACTTCCGTGTAAAACGTTATATCTCCAAATATACTATTAACCCGGCTCTGACACACGGAATCGCACAGTATGTAGGTTCTGTTGAAGAAGGAAAGTTTGCTGACCTTGTACTTTGGAATCCGGCATTTTTTGGAGCAAAACCGGATATGATTATCAAAGGCGGTATGATTGTGGCATCTAAGATGGGAGATGCAAATGCATCCATTCCGACCACTCAGCCGGTACAGTATCAGCCAATGTTTGCTGCTCATGGAAAAGCAAAAAATGAAGCATGCTTAACCTTTGTTTCACAGGCAGCAATGGATGAAAATGTAAAAGAAAAATACGGTCTTGAAAAGATAGTTGTTCCGGTAAAAGGTTGTCGTACCATCGGTAAAAAAGATATGGTATATAATGACAGAACACCGGAACTTACCGTAGACCCTGAGACTTATAAAGTGACGGTAGACGGCGAGGAAATTACTTCAAAACCAGCTGAAAGACTGCCGCTTACACAGTTGTACAGCTTGTTCTAAATTCAAGTTTTACGTTCAATTGACATAAATAAAATAATACTCAGGAGGGAGCTTATGCTGGGAGTTTGTCTTTTATTTGTAGGGATTGTATTAATTAATAACGGAATGTGCGCCTTATATAAAGTGGATGGAAAATCTACAGCGGTCATGAATATTTTGACCGGTGGATTGTCTTTATTTATTAATTTTGTCAATCTCGTTATGGGAAATTATTATGCAGCAGGAACTGGACTGTTATTCTGCTTTACTTATTTATTTGTAGCATTTAGTAAAATTTTAAAATTAAGTCCGATTCCGTTTGCCTGGTTTTCTACATTTGTAGCAGTCAATGCCGTAGTATTTGGTACAATCGAGGGTATCACAGGAAGCAGTGCACTTGGAATTACTGCAGATATCCGCTGGGCTGCTATCTGGTACTTATGGGCAATTCTGTGGGGAACTGCTTTTGTAGAGGACATTATGGGAAAGAAACTTGGAAAATTTGTACCTTGCCTGCAGGTCTTTGAAGGTGTGGTAACTGCCTGGATTCCAGGGGTTATGATGCTGTTACAGGTTTGGTAGAGAGTGAGGAAAAAATATGCTGTGCGAACAGGTACTTGGAAAGCTTAATGAGTTTGATACAACCGGAAAAGAAATCGAAACAGTTGATATTGAATGGCATGAAGCATTTAAAAGAATCCATAAGAAAAATACAGATAAAGGCACAGAAGTTGGGATAAGAATGGATGATTCCATTCTTTCCCGCGGTCTTTATCAGGACGATGTCATCTATGCAGATGATAAAAAATTAGTGGTAGTCAATACCCCTCCATGTGAAGTGATTCGTGTGACTTTGATACCGGGACATGAGAAGATGTCTGCGAAGGTATGTTACGAAATTGGAAACCGTCATGCACCGCTTTTTTGGGGTGAAAATGATACCTTTATTACGATTTATAATGAGCCAATGCTTGTGATGCTTGAAAAAATTCATGGTGTAAAAGCAGAAAAAGAAGTGATGAAATTGGATTTTGATAAACGGATTTCTGCTTCCATTCATAATCATCATCATTAAAAGGAGACGTTTACATGTCACAGAAAAAATTTTATCTGCTTCAGGTAAATGATGCTTTATTTCCAATTGGTGCGTATTCTCATTCACAGGGATTGGAAACTTATATACAAAATGGAATTGTACATGATGAAAAAACAGCAGAAGAGTATATTAAAAATAAAATTAAATGGAATTTTGCTACAACAGAACTGCTTTCGGTAAAGCTGGCCTATGAGTCAGCAGAGGCAGAACGTCTTGAAGAACTGGAAGAATTAGAAGAAATTTTAGAGGCATCCAGAATTCCGATGGAACAAAGAGATGCAGTCAGAAAAATGGGCTCTCGGTTTGTAAAGACGATTGAAAAACTGGATTTGGAAATTAATGAAACAGGAATTTATAAAGAGTATGTGACAGCAAGAAAAGGAAAAAATATCAGTCACAGCTGTGTTTATGGAGTGTTTTGTTCGGCGCTTGGAATTGAGTTAGAAGAAGCATTAGAACATTATCTTTATGCGCAGACCTCTGCAATGGTGACAAACTGTGTAAAGACGATTCCGTTAAGTCAAAGTGTAGGGCAAAAGTTGTTAAGCAGATGCTTTTTTGAATTTCAGGAAGTGCTTGAAACATTAAAAACACAGACCAAAGAGGAGCTTTGTCTGTCTGCGCCGGGGTTTGATATCCGTGGAATTCAGCATGAAAAACTGTATTCCAGATTATATATGTCGTAAAAAGTAAATGTGAGCTAAAAAGTGAGGAAAGCAATATGTCTTATGTAAAAATTGGAGTAGCAGGACCGGTCGGTTCAGGAAAAACAGCGTTGATTGAAGCCTTATCAAGAAAAATGGCAAAAGAATATAGCATTGCTGTTATCACAAATGATATTTATACCAAAGAAGATGCACAGTTTCTGGCGAAGAATAGTGTGCTTCCTGTAGAGAGAATTACGGGTGTGGAAACAGGTGGATGTCCACATACAGCAATTCGTGAAGATGCTTCGATGAACTTAGAGGCAGTGGATGAGATGGTAGAGCGTTTTCCGGATATTGAACTTTTATTTATTGAAAGTGGTGGAGATAATTTGTCTGCAACCTTTAGTCCGGAGCTGGTCGATGCGACGATTTTTGTCATTGATGTGGCAGAAGGCGATAAAATTCCGAGAAAAGGCGGTCCTGGAATTACCCGTTCTGATTTGCTGGTAATCAACAAGATTGATTTAGCACCTTATGTTGGAGCAAGTCTTGAGGTAATGGACAGAGACTCTAAAAAAATGAGAGGAGAGCGTCCTTTTGTGTTTACCAACATCCGTGGGGATGAAAATGTGGATATTGTGGTAGAGTGGATTAAGAAAAACGTACTCTTAGAGGGCATGTAGAATGGAAAATAAATTCGGAAAAGTATCCCGTGTCTCAATCTGTGCAGGAAAAAAAGACGGAAAAACCATTTTAGAGGATGTATCCTTTACCGCTCCGTATAAGATTATGACACCATTTGAGAAAGAAAATGGTGGGATTCAGGTCATGCCTCTTTGTGCATCCGCCGGAATTATGAGCGGCGATTTGCAGGAATTTTCCTATCAGGTACGACAGGGGGCAGACTTGGAAGTACTGTCGCAGTCATTTGAAAAAATCCATAAAATGGATGGCGGTGAGGCGAAAAGAAATATCAAAGTAAACGTCGAAAAAGATTCGGTGTTATATTATTATCCTCAGCCGGTGATTCCATTTGCAGATTCTGCTTTTGAGAGTACGATGGAGATTCAACTGGAAGATAAGAGTGCAAAACTCTTTTTTCTGGATGTGATTTCCTGTGGAAGAACGGCACATGAAGAACGCTTTTTATACCGAAAGTTTGCTTCAAAAGTGACGATTTACCGAAGTGGAAAAATGATTTACCGGGACAATACCAGATATGAACCAGAAAAAATGCCGATGGAAAAAATTGGTCTGTATGAAGGGTATACGCATGTCGCAAACCTGTTTTTATCCGAACTTGAGGACGGAAAAGTGATGCCTGAAATTACAGAAAGAATCTGGGAAATCCTTGAAATGGAATCAGAATGTGACGGCGGTGTGACAAAGCTTTGCAGTGGAGATTTAGCAGTGAGGATTTTTGGATATCGTGGACAGAAATTACAACAGATAGCAGAAAAAATAAAAAAACTGTGGGCTGATTATTAAGATTAGCTCACAGCTTTTTTTGTGGTAAAATAAAAAGAAAAACAAAAAGGAGTGTGTGCCGGATGAAAATTGCAGTGCTATCGGATACGCATGGATTATTACGACCGGAAGTGCTTGAACAAATTGAAAGTTGTGATGCGCTGATTCATGCAGGAGATATCGGTTCTCAGAGAATTATAGATGAGATTTTTATACATTTAAAGTCAAGAGTACCCGTCTATTTTGTACGTGGAAATAATGATGGCGCATGGGCGTCACACTTATTAAAATGTCAGCGTTTTACACTGGACGGAGTCAATTTCTGTGTGGTACATGAGAAAAAAGATGTGCCTTGGAATTTAGAAGAAACGCAGATTGTGATTTACGGTCACACTCATAAATATGAAGAAAGAGAAAAAGAGGGAAGACTTTGGCTTAATCCAGGCAGTTGTGGGGAAAAAAGATTTTTCGATGCACCGTCGATGGCTCTTTTATATCTGGAAGATGGGAAGTGGAGGGTAGAAAAGGTGGAGATTTAATAAAAAAATGAATAAAGGACGGAGTTTGTGGCAGACGCCATAAACTCCGTCCCTTATTCATTTTACTACTTAGGCTTCAGCAGCTTCTTCGTCAGCTGTTTCATCTTCAGCAATTTCCATGTTTTTTGCATGGTCAGCAATGTGGAAAATTAAGGAATCAGCCGGTGTGATAAGCTGAGCACCTTTTTCTTCCAGACCCAAATCTTTTACATACAGAGCATCGCCTGTGTGGAATTTGGTAAGGTCAATTTCAATAGGCTCAAGCAGATGTGCAGGGTCTGCTTTGTAATGAATTTCAGTCAGTTCCTGGTCAACAAATCCCTGAACAGCGCCTTCATTTTCCAGTTTTACCGGAACAGTCGTAGAAATTGCTTCCCCGGCAACCAGTGCCTGAAAGTCCAGAGCCATTACCTGACGTTTCATTGCATCGTAATCAATATTTTTAACGATAGCGCTTGTCTTGGTATCCCCGAAATCAAGGATAACCTGAGAACCTTCTTTATGTGATTTGATAAAGCGGCTGGCGTCTACCGCACTAAACTGAAGCGGAATGTTTTCGTCCATTTCTCTTCCGTAAAGAACACCTGTGGCAAAACCGTCACGTCTTAATTTTTTTGCTTTTACTTCCGGATTTCTTTTTGTGGTTTTTAATGTAGTCATAATATCTATTCCTCCTGAAAAATCAAAATAATTATTCGTGTAGGTATAGAAGATGTGATAACAGAAGTTCTATATGCACTATCTGTATTATAACACTACAAATAAAAAATAAAATAGGAAAAATGTGAAAAATTTGTGAAAAAGAAAAAAGTCATCTTAAAAAAGATGGCTTTTTTCTTTGTAATCATGCGATGAGTCTTACAAGTGTTGAATCTGAGTTAAATATTTTGCGAATAGATAATAGAAATATGAGGTGTAATATTCGTAGAATCTGGAAGGGTATCATTTTTTAAATATTCTTTTAAGTAAATAATCGGCAGGTAACCCTGACGATAAAGATTTTGAGTAATTGTGAAATCAATACTTCCATCTTCTAATAAAAGTTTTGTGTTAGCAGCAACGTCATGGCAGATTACTTTGATTTCTTTTTCAAGTCCAAGTGCTCGCAGATGGCAGCAGAAATTTGTCGTCTGATCGGTTCACCAAGATTAAAAGTACTTTATGATATTTATCATATGCAGATTAATGAAAGCTGTATTTGCGACACCATTACAAATTATGGAGATCAGTTTGGTCATATTCACGTTGCAGATGCACCGGGACGTCATGAGCCGGGAACAGGAGAAATTAATTATAAGACACAATTAATGCACCTTATGGCGCATTATCTGCATTAATGACAAGAGATTCTTATCAGCAGGATTTATTATCAATTTTCAGAATGATTATCTCTCCGTTTGGAAGAATTATTTCTGTAACTTTTACAATGCCAATCGTAAAATTATTTGGAAATGATCAGGCTGCATGGATTAAAACAATGGGGTTATGGGTTGTTATTGCAATGACATTATTGTTATTCTGCTTCTTAAAATGTGAAGAAACTATAACAACAGAGCAGAAAAAAACAGTAGAAAAAATCCCGGTATTGACTCACTTAAAAGCATTGGTTAAAAATAAATATTTCTGGTGTGTACTGGTATTGTGGACAGTTCAGGTTACTCACATGACAATTATTGGTACAAGTCTTCCATATTATTGTAAATATATCTTCCATAATGATTCATGGATGTACAGTGTATTATATTTTGCAGAGACGATTGTAATTATTTTGGGTGCGATGGTTTGTCCTATGTTTATCAAGAAATGGGGGAAAAGAAATATTACACTCGCCGGTGCAGTAGTTGCGATTGCAGCGCAGGTATGTCTTATGCTAAATCCAAACAACTTTTACTATATGTTTGCGATTACATTGATTCGTTCAGCCGGTGTAGCACAGCTAAATGCGACAGTATTTGGTATGCTGGGAGATGTGGTAGAGTATAGTTACTGGAAAAATGGTTTCCGTCAGGAAAGCATGATTTTTGGAGGCGCAAGTCTTGGATTTAAAGTAGGTTCAGGAATTGCAAGTGCAGTGATTACTTCTTTAATGACTGCAAGTGGATACATCAGTTCACAGGGAGCAGATGTAGTACAGCCAGGAAGTGCGATTTCAATGATTGCTGATATCTATAAATGGGGACCGGTCATCATTTGGGTGATTGCAGCAATTATGCTGGTGATTTATAAATTAGACCGTGAAATGCCACAGATTGCAGAAGAATTGGCAAATCGAGAAAAATAAAAAATAAATGGGCTAATCCAGTTTGAGGATGGCCCATTTATTTTTGGGACTCTAAAATCAGGAGGCTTTTTATTCATATTCTCGAAAAAATTTTATTATATTTTTTGCTATCCAGATAATTTCTATTACGATACCCAAAATAAAAAACACCAATACTGCACCCTTCAATTCCCAGTTCATCGCAACTCGCATTGTCAAGAAAATCATTGCAATAACGCTAAGAATAAACCATACAATAGAGGATTTGTTCTGTTTTTTCATTACATTTTCCCCTTTCCTTGAAAGAATTAAAAAAATGAATACGCAAATCGTTTTCTTAGATTTCTATATTAATATTATATCATACCAACAGTTTAGCGGCTATTTCTACTTATTTATTTAATTTTCAGATTCTTTGTCTCATTGTTTTACATTCCCTTCTTTTGAATTTTACATAAACAGGAAAAACCTTCCAAAACTCCCCTGCAAACTACGGATTTCTATTGCTTTCTTCTGTACTCGATGCTATAATAGCCGCAGATAAATAATATGCAAAATAGGATTCTATGCGTTAAGTGTTCAGTGGATGGGGAGTTGCCGCAGAAACGAAAAGCTCGTCTTACGATATGGAGTCCGCACCCGTTGCAACACACAGATGACAGCAACATCTCGATTGTGAAGGGATATAAAAATTATTATTTATTCCAGATGACTTATTCACATCGGGATGTTTTTTTTGTGTCTTTTAAACTTTTCTTGTCTTACATCCCGAAACATTATTCATTTATATTAGAGGAGGATTTTTAGAAATGATGGACCATGAGAAAATCAAACAGGGCGTTCGCCTGTTATTAGAAGGTATTGGAGAGGATGTAAACAGAGAAGGACTTTTAGAGACACCGGACCGTATTGCCCGCATGTGTGAACAGATTTACGGCGGACTTTATGAAGATGCAGGTGTACATCTTGAAAAACAGTTCCATGCAACCAACAACAATATGGTAGTAGAAAAAGATATTACGTTCTATTCTACCTGTGAACATCATTTACTTCCATTCTACGGAAAAGCACACGTTGCTTACATTCCAAATGAAAAAGTAGCTGGTCTTAGCAAACTTGCCCGTACCGTTGAAGTATTTGCAAGACGTCCACAGATTCAGGAAAATATGACTGCACAGATTGCAGATGCATTAGAAGAACACCTTCAGCCAAAGGGCGTTATGGTTATGATTGAAGCAGAGCACATGTGCATGACCATGCGTGGAGTTCAGAAACCGGGAAGCAAAACCGTAACAACTATGGTTCGCGGTGCTTTTGCAGAAGACTTTAACCTTCAGCAGACTTTCTTCCAGATGGTAAAAGGTTGATTCATTTATGGAACGAATCCAGAAAATTTTAAATCATCCATTGTATCAGGAACAGTTTAAATTATTACAGGATGCAGAAAAAGATCGTGAGTTCTGCCGTCATACAATGGAACATTTTGTTGATGTTGCAAGACTGATGTACATCTATACCTTAGAAGAAAAAACAAACGTAAGTAAAGAACTGATCTATGCGGCAGCCCTGCTGCATGATATCGGACGCTATGAACAGATTTCACTTGGTACTCCACACCATATTTCCGGTGCGAGGATAGCGGATGAAATTATGACTTTCTGTGATTTCTCTAAAGAAGAAGTTATACAGGTTGCAGAAGCCATCGCCGGTCACAGAAAAGAATCTTCTGAGGAGGATTCTCTTCTTGCAAAATATCTTTACCGTGCAGACAAACAGTCTCGGAACTGTTTTGCATGTCCGGCAATCAAAGAATGTAACTGGCCGGATACCAAGAAAAATTTAGCGTTGTTTTATTAGAACGAATTTGTTAAATACTAAATTTGGAGATAAAAGACTATGAAAATCGGAAATCGTGAATTTGATGTAAAAAATGAAACCTATATTATGGGGATTTTAAATGTAACTCCGGACTCTTTCTCAGACGGAGGAAAATTTAATAATCTTGATGCAGCTCTGCATCATGCAGAAGAAATGATTAAAGAAGGGACAGATATCGTAGATATCGGTGGAGAGTCCACACGCCCGGGACATATTGTAATTTCAGAAGAAGAAGAAATCGCAAGAGTTGTCCCGATTATTGAAGCTGTCAAAGCTCGTTTTGATGTTCCGGTATCAATCGATACTTATAAAGGAAATGTTGCAGAAGCTGCTCTTCAGGCAGGCGCAGACCTTGTAAATGATATATGGGGCTTTAAATTTGATAAAAAAACGGCACTTATGACCGCAAAATATAATGCAGCCTGCTGTCTGATGCATAACAAAGATGAAGCAGTTTACAATGATTTCTTAGAAGACATGGTAAGTGAGATGGCTGAATGTGTTAAAATCGCAAGAGAAGCCGGAGTTGCTGATGATAAAATCATGTTAGATCCAGGTGTTGGATTTGGAAAAACTTATGAAATGAACCTCGCTGCAATCAATCATGTAGACGTTCTGCACAGACTTGGTTTCCCAATTTTACTTGGAACTTCCAGAAAATCTGTAATCGGAAATACGTTGAATCTGCCGGCTGACCAGCGTGTAGAAGGAACACTTGCCACAACTGTAATCGGTGTGATGAAAAACTGTGCATTTGTCCGTGTTCATGATATCAAAGAAAACAAACGTATCATCCAGATGACAAAAGCAATTCTTGCTCACTAATAACGAATCGGAGAACTTATTATGGATAAGATAACTGTCAAAGATTTAGAAGTATTTGCCAACCACGGTGTGTATGAGCAGGAAAATTTTCTGGGACAGAAATTTGTGATTTCAGCAGTTCTTCACACAGACACCCGCATGGCAGGCTTAACCGATAACCTTGAAAATTCAATTAATTATGGGGAAGTTTCCCATTTGATAAAAAAAGTCGTAGAGGAAAATACCTGGAACTTAATTGAAAAAATCGCAGAAGAAGTTGCTCATACAATCTTAGTAACTTATTCTAATCTTGTGAAGCAGGTAGATATTACAGTAAAAAAACCATGGGCACCAATCAATCTTCCACTTGATACCGTTTCAGTTGAAATCAGCAGAAGCTGGCATACTGCCTATATTGCTCTTGGCTCTAATATGGGTGATAAAAAAGCATATCTTGACCGTGCGGTTGCCTTGCTTGATGCAGCAGACGACTGCGGTGTTATTCGGGTTTCGGATTATCTTGTAACCGAACCTTATGGCGGAGTGGAACAGGATGATTTTTTAAATGGAGCCTTGGAACTTAAAACTCTGCTGCCACCTTATGAACTGCTTAACCTGCTTCATGAAATCGAAGCGGATGCAAACCGAGAACGAATCATCCACTGGGGACCTCGTACTTTGGATTTGGATATTTTACTCTATGATGACGAAGTAATCGATGCACCGGATTTACATATTCCGCATATTGAAATGCATTTACGAGACTTTGTATTGATTCCAATGGCAGAAATTGCACCTTGGAAACGTCATCCAATTACAAACATGACAATGCTTCAGATGCTTCAGGCACTGCAGTAAGAAATAAGGGACGGAATTTATGGCGTTTGCCACGAACTCCGTCCCTTATGTTTAATGTTTTTTTACATCACCTCTTGCCGTTACAATCTGATACCCCGCTTTTTTTACCCTTGCTTCAAGGCATCCTCGGCACTGTGCAGCTTCTTCACCGGTGCAGATTTTATTTTCATAAAGCTCATATTTCTTACGAACAGATACCGGAGAAAGGTTTGGCATTACGACATTTCCTCCGGCTTTTAGCCCTAATTCTCGTCCTTCTGGATGAATTGTTCCAAGTGCCGTGGTGGATGGAATCAGTGCATAAGGAAAGAGCAGTCTTAAAATCGAAACCAGACGCAGGGTCTTAGTCAGGCTTCCGCTTGGAAATTCAGCAAACGGGGTATCCTGATGGGTAATATAAGGTCCGATTCCTATCATATCAGGCTGTAATTCCTGCAAAAATCGAAGATCCGAGACGAGATTTTCGGCAGTTTGATAAGGAGAGCCGACCATGAATCCGGAACCGACTTGATATCCTATTTCTTTTAAATCAAAGAGACAGCGTTTGCGGTTTTCAAGGCTCATGCTGTCAGGGTGTAATTTCTGATAATGTTCAGGTTCGGCTGTCTCATGGCGAAGCAGATAGCGTTCTGCACCGGCATTGAAATAAGCCTGATAGCTTTCTTTTGATTTTTCTCCAATCGATAACGTGACGGCACATTCCGGAAAGCGTTCTTTAATAGCAGAAACAATCTGACAGACTTTCTCATCCGTGTACCACGGGTCTTCTCCACCTTGCAGTACAAAGGTACGGAAACCGAGAGCAAATCCTTCTTCACAGCAGGATAAAATGTCGTCAAAAGAAAGGCGGTAGCGGTCTGCTTTCCGGTTTCCTTTTCGGATACCGCAGTAGTAGCAGTCATTTTTACAATAATTTGAAAATTCAATTAAACCACGTACATAAACTTCATTGCCATAATTGGCACGGCGTACCTTATCGGCTTCTTTTCCAAGGGCTTCGGTTGCTGTTTCATCTTCAATCAGAGAGGCAAGTTCTTGATCGGTGTATCTTAAAATTTGTGTCTGAAAGCTCATATTTTTCACCTGCTTTGTTAAAATTTTTGGATTTTATTTGTGAAAATCGTACCATTTAGAGAGGGGTGTGTCAATAGAGTTTGTGGATTCTGCTATGATATCAGGTAACAAAATTATAGATAGTGTGTAGATTGTTCTATGTTTTTTTAATATTTTATTTGCTAAGATTAGAGTCATCAGGAAAGTTCATTTCGTTCGATGAAATGAGAAAAAAAATCAGGAGGAAAAAAGTATGAAAAAAAGAATGAAACAACTTGCAGCACTTTCTATGGCAGCTTTAATGGCAGCTTCTTTAGCGGCTTGTGGTTCAAGCGGAGGAAGTTCTGATGGTTCATCAGATTCTGCAAGCAAGGGCGGAGACGACAAAGAAATCGTGTATTGGAACATCGGAACAGAATCACCGGATAAAGATGTTATTGATAAAGCAGTAGAAAAATTCAATTCTGAAACAAAATCCGGATATCATGTAACAAGTGTTCCAACACAGAACGATACTTACAAAGAAAAACTGGTTGTAGCAATGAGTTCAGGTGAGTGTCCGGATATGTATTCCAGCTGGTCAGGCGGTCCTATGTTTGAATACATCGATTCTGGATATGCACAGCCAATCGATGATTTATTTAACAACTCTGATATCAAAGACAAATTAATGGATGCTGCGATTGCTCAGGCAACCTATAATGACCATATTTATGCAATACCTTATCAGAACGTATCCTTAGCTGGTATCTTCTATAATAAAGAAATGTTTGAAAAATATAACTTAGAAGAACCAAAAACATTATCTGATTTGGAAAATATCTGCGCAACTTTAAAAGACAACGGAATTACACCATTTGCTTTAGCTAACGGTTCTAAATGGACAGGTTCTATGTACTTTATGTGCTTAGCAGCTCGTTATGGTGGACTTGAACCATTCCAGAATGCAGTAGCAGGCGAGGGTAAATTTACAGATGACTGCTTCGTCAAAGCAGGTGAAAAGATTCAGGAATGGGTAAATGACGGATACTTCCCAGAAGGTGTTAACTCCTTAAGTGAAGATGATGGACAGGCAAAACAGTTAATGTATCAGGAAACAGCAGGTATGCTGCTTTGTGGTTCCTGGTATACAGGTACATTTGCAACAGATAGTAAAGAATTCTATCAGAAGGTTGGATGGTTTCCATTCCCGGAAATCGAAGGTTCTGATGCAGACCCAACTATCCAGATTGGTACTGTAGGTGACCAGTTTGTATCTTTCAATTGTACAGATGATAAATTAGCAGCTGCATTTGAATGTGCAGAAGACCTGTTATCTGATGAAGTTGTTGACTTTGAAGTAGAAAGTGGAAAAATTCCTCCAATCAAAGGTATTGAAGACAAACTGAAAGACCCGCTGACAAAAGAAATTGTTGAAGCTGCAAACAATGCACCGGAAATCCAGTTATGGTATGACCAGTACCTTGCTCCTTCAGTAGCAACTGCTCACCTTGATGGTTTACAGGAAGTCTTTGGTTTAACAAAAACTCCAGAAGAAGCTCAGCAGGAAATGCAGGATGCAATGGATGAATATTTAAGCACAAAAGCTGAATAAGAATTAAGTATTGAGCCTCATGTACAAAATGTGCATGAGGTTCTTTTTAATATGGAAAAATCTATAATTTCTGCACAAACAAAGTCAAATAATTATAGATAATGTGTAGATTGTTCTATGTTTTTAATAAAGGTTCTTTGTTAATATATACAATAAGAAAAGCGTTGAGAGAAATAAGAAGGAGGGCTTTTATTATGAAAGAAAAAAGTATTTCTTTGTTGGAATTAAGACAGAGAAACACAAGAAAAGTAGCGGCGTTGTTCCTTGCACCGGTAGCCATCTTGATGTTGGTTTACGTGTTCTATCCGATTGTAGATACTTTCATCACAAGTGGATACCAGTGGAACGGTATTTCGTCCGCTAAAAAGTTTATCGGACTTGGCAACTGGACAAAACTGTTAAAAGACAGCAACTTCTGGATTGCATTTAAAAACAATGTCATTATCATGATTTTATCTATTGTGATACAGATTCCGATTGGTCTTGCACTTGCAACATTCTTAGACTTCGGTGGAAAGAAACTGACTATCTTCAAAATTATCTGGTTTATTCCACTGTTAATGTCATCTGTAGCAATCGGTTTCTTATTTACTTATGCATTAGCAACAAACGGTGGTATCGTAAGTACAATCGCAGGCTGGTTCGGAGGTGGAAACGTTGACCTGCTTGGTAATCCAAAAACAGCACTGTTTACAGTTATCCTGATTATCTGCTGGCAGTTCACCCCATTCTACATGGTTTATTTCATGGCAGCCTTTACAAACATTCCTTATGATGTATTTGAGGCAGCAAGAATCGACGGAGCAACAAGAGGACAGTACTTCTGGAAAATCGCACTTCCGTTATTAGTACCATCTATGAAGAGTGCAGCAATTCTTTCCATGGTAGGTTCTTTGAAATACTTCGATTTGATTTACGTTATGACAGGCGGTGGTCCTGGTACATCAACAGAGTTGATGGCAACTTATATGTACAAACAGTCCTTTAAGACGTTCAACATGGGTTATGGTTCTGCGGTAGCAGGTGGTATGTTTATTCTGATTTCAATGGTATCTTTGATTACCATGAAACTATTAAATGGAAAGAAGGAGGATTAATTCATGGATACTTATAAGAAAAGTAAGAGAAAAAGTATAGCTGCCTGGATTGTAGCATTTTTCTTTGCAATTGTATGGCTTATCGTTTCCTTTACACCATTTATTTTTATGGTACTGAACTCTTTCAAAGAAAAATTTGAAATGTTAACCAAAGGTGTATTCCAGCTTCCGGATAAATTAAACTGGGCAAACTACACAGAAGTATTAACCGGTGGATTTTTAAACTACTTTAAAAACAGTGTGATTGTACTTGCAGTTTCTCTGATTTTACTGTTGTTTATCTCAGCCTGTGCTTCTTATCCACTGGCGAGATTTAAATTCAAACTGGCTCAGCCGATTTATGGATTGATTGTAGCATGTATGTCAATTCCGGTACATATTACTTTGATTCCGGTATTTAAAATGTCGAAAGCAACCGGTTTATATGATTCTATCTGGGCATTGATTGGTCCATACATTGCATTTGCAGTACCGATTTCAGTCTTTATCTTAACAAGTTTTATGCAGGAGATTCCGAGAGAAATCGAAGAATCAGCAGAAATTGATGGATGTGGAAAAATTCAGATGTTCTTCTCCATGATTTTACCACTGGCAAAACCTGGTCTTGCAACACTGGCAATTTACAATGGTGTAAATATGTGGAATGAATTTTCATTTGCTTATACCTTAACACAGTCCTCACCGAACAGAACTCTGCCACTGGCAATCTGGGAATTTCAGGGACAGTATTCCATGAACACCCCAATGATTATGGCGGTTCTTACATTAACATTGCTTCCAATGATTATCATGTTCATTATCTTTCAGGATAAACTGGTAAAAGGTATGACAGCAGGTGCAGTAAAAGGTTGATTTCCTTTGCTCGAAATTGATTTTTTAAATAAGAAAATATCCCTTAAACAAACGATGTGTTTCACAACTTGATACTTGATGAAAAAGCTGCTACTACTTTTAATTAATTGAAAGGGGTAGCAGTTTTTTGTTATAATCAAAAAAGGAGAGGTAGAAGTGAAAGGCAGGAGAAAAAATTGGGAAAAATAAAAAAATGGATGGAGCGAGTCGCTGACTGGAAATTTGATAAAAAAATGCAGTTACTGGTTAGTGTGGCGATTGTACTTACAACGGTGATTATGTTGCTGGTTTCAACGATATCGACGGTAATGTCAATTAAGAAACAGTCAATGGAGCTTTTGAAAACGCAGAATGATGTGATTGTAGAAAATTTTGAAAGCTCATTGGAAAACTATAAAATGATGGCAATTGCGACAGTAATTGATACGTCAGTACAAGATTATGTCAAATGTAGCAATAAGACGGATTTGAGATCTTTAAAGAGCATTGATAATGCCAATAATGTGCTTTCAAGTATTGTAAATATGCATTCAAGCTTAAATTTTATAGCGGTTGTAAATAACAAATTAGAGGATTATCTTTATAAAGGGAATCAAAATATTTATTATAGTAAATTCGATAAAGTTTATCGGGCAGATTATGGGAGCAGTAAAAAGTTACATAGCTCTACTTTGAAGATGCATTACTGCAATGCTTATTATGAAAGAGAGACGTATACGTTAAATTTATATTTTCCGGTCGATGATACAAATCTGGTAAAAAAAGAGTTGGGACTGTTATGTATGAATATCACTGATCCGACCTTACAGCAAATTTTAGCAAGTTCTCCTGATTCTTCAGCAGAAAATGAGGTAGTTCGTCAGGATGGGAAAATTTTTGCTTCAAGAGCGGGAAAAGATATTGGAAAAAAAGTTTCTTATTCTGATAAACTGAAAAAAACAGAAGGTGCATTTACAGAAAATGGAAAACTTTATCTGTATGAAAAAGTACCGGACTGGGAGCTTTATGTGATAAGCAGTGTGTCGACTTATGAACTTTACAAAGGAAGCATCGCGACGATTGGATTTATGGCAGTGATTATGCTTATCTTGATTGCAGTCAGTATTTTGGGTGTAAAGGCGGTTATTCAGATGGTGTATCGTCCGCTTGATAAAGTGGTGAGAAAAATGGATGATGTTGCTTCTGGTTTCTTGAAAACGAGAATCAATGTAGATCACATGGGAGAGGATTTTATCAAGCTGGCAGTAGGATTTAATTCAATGATGGAAGAAATTGAAGTGTTGATGGAGCAGGTGAAACTTGAACAGCATCAGATTGAACAGATTCGATTGGATGCCCTTCAGTCCCAGATTCAGCCACATTTTCTTTATAATACGCTGGATTGTATTCACTGGCAGGCAGTTGCCGATGGGAATAAAGAAATTTCGACGATGGTAAAGGCACTTGCCAAATATTATCGAATTTGCTTAAGTGGAGGTCATGATATTATTCCGCTGAAAATGGAACTGGAACATGTAAGAAATTATCTTGTGATTCAAAATATGCGCTATGATAATATTATCGGCAGTGAGATTAGTGTGGACAGTAATGCAGAAGAGACTATGATTCCAAAATTAACGCTTCAACCGCTTGTGGAAAACTCGATTTATCATGGAATGAAAGTAAAAGAGGGAAAGACAGGAACGGTTTTTATCAAAGTGAAACGAAAGGGAAAAGATGTATTGATTACGCTTGCAGATACCGGAACCGGAATGACACAGGAAGAGATTGACCGGATGAATGAACAGCTTTCTCAGTATGAAGAAACCTTTGGATATGGAGTGCGCAATGTCAATAAGAGGATTCAGCTTCTTTATGGAGAAGAGTATGGGCTTTATTATTTGAAAAATGAAACAGGTGGTGTTACGGTGGAGATTCGTCTGCCTTATGAGACAGAGGCAAAAGAGAATGTATTAAGAGGAGAAATGATTCATGTATAAGGTTTTAATCGTAGATGATGAGAAAATGATTCGCATGGGAATGAAAAAAGTGCTTCCATGGCAGGAACTGAAAATCGAAGAAGTCTATACTGCGGCGTCTGGAAAAGAAGCGCTTGGAATTTTAGAAGAATATCATCCTCAGATTATGATTAGCGATATTCAGATGACAGAAATGACAGGACTGGAACTGATTGAAAAGGCAAAAGAAAAAGTACCGGATTTGCGTGTGATTGTTCTGACAGGATATGATAACTTTGAATACGCCAGACAGAGTCTCAGACTCGAAGTACAGGATTTTTTCTTAAAACCGATTGATGAAGAGGATTTGGCTGAAGCGGTAAAGAAACAGGTGGACTATCTGGATGAACAAAAACAGGCAGAAAAGACTCAGCCGGAACAGGTACGGACACAGGGATTTGAACAGCAGAATCGTCTGGAACATTACTTAAGAAGTCTGGTGCATCAAAGAGAAGAAAAAGAAACGATATTGAATGCCCTGAAAGAGCATTATCATTTTGATTTCAATCAGTCAATGAAAATGATTTTAATTGTGCCAACCCTGTATATGAATCGGGAAAGACCGGAAGAAAATTTTCGTGCCATGTCGGTAAAACATATCTGTATGGGAATGGTGGATTCTCAGGGAAAAGGAATCACGTTTACGGATGATGAGGGAGTCATTGCAATTGTCTATTTTGAAATCGAAGAGGGAGAGTCGATTATAGAGGAAGTGCAACAGCTTTCGGATGTGTTAAGTGATGAATTTGATGTAAAACCCAAAATGGTAATGGGAAGCACGGTGCAGGGCTTTTCTAATCTGATGATTTCTTATAATGATGCAAGATATCTGCTGGAAAATGAGAAAGAAAACATTTGCGATATTATCCAAAATTTTGGTGCGGAAAGTAAGAGTGAACTGTTTTTGGATGTCTATGCAGAATTAAAGGGAATTATGTGCAATAATATTGGTAATTCCGAGTATGTGCTGAAAGTATTTCGTACATTTTCAAAGGCAGTGGAATCTTATAATCTTTCTAAAACTCTGGCACGCAGATGTTGTTTTGAAATTGCTTCGACTCTGCTTTTAACCTACATGGGAGATTCAGGAGAAGTAGAAGATGGAAAGCTTGATGCCCTTTCCAAAAATCTGGTGTCAGCGGGCAGAGAAGAAGCCTGTGAACTGACAGAAATGTTTATCACAAATCTGTTGGGGAAAGGCGAAGAAAATGTGCATGATATTGTGTCTTCAGCAAAACGATACATAGACGAACATTTGGCAGAAGATTTATCCGTTTCAAGCATTGCCAATAATTTATACATTACACCGAATTATTTTTCAAGATTATTTAAGCGTGTGACAAAAGAAGGCTGTAACGAATATATTGTCCGGAAACGAATTGAAAAAGCAAAATCCTTGCTTGAAACCACCAGCATTAAGACCGGAAAAATTGCGATGATGGTGGGTTATCGTGATACCAATTATTTTTCGCTTGCGTTTAAGAAACATACCGGAAAGTCCCCGACAAAATATCGTGAAGAAATTCGGGGTGGGGTATAAGTTCACATGGATAAAATATTATAGAAAAAAAGCAGAAATTAATTTTGCTATTTGAAAGAGAAAGTGATAGTATAAAGGGGAATCCGAAAAGATTCCCCTTTTTAAATAAGGAACAAAAAGGGCAGGAAAGGATGGACAAAAAAAAGATGCGAAAAGTATTACAAAAACTTGCACTGTTAGGAATTATAGCGTCATTAAGCGCATTTACTCTCGGGGGATGTCAGAAAACAACAGAATCAAAAGAAACACAGACTGAGGCAAAGAGTGAAGCAAAAGCGGACGAAACGAAACAGGAAGAAGAGACAGAAAGCACAGACAAAGCAGAAAATACAGAGGAAGCAAAAGATACAGATAAGGCAGAAGAAAAAACAGACGAAACAGAGGAAAAAACAGAGGAAAAAGCAGAAGAAAAAGCAGAAGAAAAAGCAGAAGAAGAGAAGACAGTCGAACTTGAAAAGACAGAACACCCGACTTTTACTTCTGATGGAATCCGTAAACTCGTACTTAACCGAGATGGAGAAGAAATTTTCTCTTTGTCAAAAGAACCGGCCGATTACAAGATGGAGTTTGATTACTGGGAAATTTTAAATCCTTACGATGAGACAGCGACTGTAAATACGGAAACCATGTATAAATTGTTTGACGTGTTAAGCGGATTTGATTTTTCAACAACTGCGGAAGTTCCGGATGGAACAGATACCGGTGTCGAAGGAAGTACAACAACGATGCAGATTGATTATACAGAGAGTACTGATACCTCTGCCGAAGCAGATAAGACGGTTACCTTACTGCTTGGAAATGAAGATGACCTTGGAAATCGTTATGTGGCAGTAGCAGGCTATGAAAATGAAGTGTATACAATCCCTTCCAGTACACTTGAAGCAATTTACAACTTAAATCCATTTGATTATATCTTAAAAATTCCGGCACTTGTAAATATTGATACCGTAGAAAGCATTGACATCAAGACAAAAGAATCTTCTTATACAATGAAAATCAAAGATGGAAAATATTATATGGGCGATAAAGAAGTGGAAAAAGAAACCTTTACAACCCTGTATCAGGCATTGTTGAATGTGATGCTGGATTCTAATTTAGATACTCCGAAGGCGGATAATGAAAAAGAAGAAGTGCTGCGTATGGTATTCCACAGAAGTACAAAAGAAGCACCGGAAATTACACTGACGTATTATACTTATGATGGAAATTATGACAGTGTTGCAGTCAATGGAACGGAACGATATCTGGTAAAAAATGCAGATGTAAACACTCTGGTACAACAGATAGCAGAAGCGTTTAAATAAAAAAATGGCTCACAGAGTTTTTTCTGTGGGCCATTTTTTGTATGTTTTACTTGCAGAGGCAAAAATTAAAATTATTCACCCTGATAAGAAAACCAGTCAAAGTCAGCATGGTTAAAGCTTTCGGTATGATTCGAGCTTGTATACATACCCATATAAGTACCGGTAAATCCTTCGTTTACAACAGAGCTTAAAAGAGAAGCGTCCAAGCCGGAAGCAAGTAAAATCATTTCCTGCTCGTCATATCCATAGTAAAAGCTGTAGTCTGTTACATTTCCCTGAATAGAAAGGTAAATACGCTTGTTTCTCTTTACAGGAACAGAAGAGATGAGGCTTCTTGTACCATTTTCGGTTTTATGAAGTTCCAGTCGCAGTTCATCGTCTTTTTCTATGACAACCATAATATAGTTAAAGCGATCATCCTGAAGAATCGCAACACCGGCTTCTTCCGATTCTGTCTGTGGAATAAATTCCATGGCAGTGCGGGCTAAAAATGTTTTATGCTGCTGGCGTCGTCCAACAAAAGATGGAGTACAGATTTCTTCAAGCACTTCCGGGCGGGTGGAAAGACGTAGAAATCCGGGACGCTCGGTTAAAGAATAAAATGGCTCTACCGGTGGGTGAATCGTATTCCACTGCATTGCAAGGGTTTCGCTTTCAAAATTATCGGTAGTTGGAATCAGAGGCAGAATGGTTCTTGGAAGATTTGGAAGTCGTTCTTCGGTCTGAACCATTCCGGTTTCATTGTCAATCATCGGCCAGCCATCTTTGGCCCATACAAATGGAACCATAAACGTTTCTCGACCAAGGTTATAGTGACCTCCGACATAAGGGCGAACGGCAAGAAGTACCATCCACCATTCTCCATTCTGAGTTTCCACAATATCAGCATGTCCGGTAACGGAAATTGGATTTTCAATCGGAAGATGACGGTGAGTAATAATTGGATTTCTCGGACAGATTTCATAGTCACCATTGATGGTACGGCAGCGAGCCATCTGTACACTGTGGTTTACAAATGTGCCCCCTTCTGCAACCAGCAGATAATACCAGCCGTCTTTTTTATAAATATGTGGAGCTTCAATCCATTTACTTCTGGTTTTGAAACCATCCCAGATAATGTAGCGTGGACCTTTAAACTGGAAAGTTTCGGTATCTAATTCATTTAGATAGATTCCGTGGTGTCCCTCATAACGACATTCTTCACTGATAAAGTTTCCCACATACCAGAGGCTTCCGTCTTCGTCGAAAAACAGACTGGAATCGATTCCGTCTGCACCCTCTACAAATACCGGGTCACTCCATGGACCAGCCGGGTCTTTTGCGGTTACAATGTAGTTATCGCGTCTGGCTTCTCTGCCCTCGGACACAAAAGTATTGATAATATAGAATGTACCTTCGTGGTAACGGATGCTTGGTGCCCATAATCCTAAAGAGGTCTCACAATTTTTATAATCTAATTGGTCCGGACGATGGATTGCATGGCCGATTTGTTCCCAGTGTACCAGGTCACGGCTGTGGAAAATCGGAAGTCCCGGATAATAAACAAAAGAAGAAGTAACAAGATAATAGTCTTCGCCTACACGACAGATAGACGGGTCTGGATAAAATCCGGAAAGAAGTGGATTTTTAAACGTATTTTTTAACATGATTAATGCTCCTTTACATGAAAAATTAATAAATTATAAAGTAAGTGATGATGCTTTGATAATAGCACAGGAAATCGGGAATGACTATGCAATTTGTGCGAATAAAATGTCAAGAAACAGGAACTGTAGTTTGAGCAGATTTTAGAAAAAATGTCTCCCATAAAAAAACACTTGTATTTGGCATGGGAATATGCTATAGTAAACGTTGTCGAAAGACAACACTCTGGAGAGTCTCAAGTAAGAGCGCCGAAGGTGTACGGCAACAGTTATGTTGTTAATCTCTCAGGCAAAAGGACAGAGTATACAAAGGTTATCTTGTATATGTTTTGTCGTACTCTTATGAGACTGTGGAATGAGGATTCCACAGTTTTTTTGTTTTCTGAACTGAAAAATTCAAGAGAGGTTCTAGGAAATGTACCAAAGTGGTGCACCGAAAAGAAAGAGAGGACGTAAAAGAAATGTTTGAAACAATGAACAATGTAATCAGTTGGATTGACGGAGCGGTATGGGGATTACCGCTGATTATTCTCATCTTATGTACAGGTATTTATTTATCTGTCAGCATGGGATTTCTTCAAATCCGGCATCTGGGCAAAGCCCTGAAATTTATGGTGAAAAATGAAGAAGGCGGAAAAGGCGAAGTCAGCAGTTTTGGTGCCCTTTGTACTGCAATGTCAGCAACAATCGGTACCGGAAATATTGTCGGTGTTGCAACCGCACTTGCAGCAGGTGGTCCGGGAGCATTATTCTGGATGGTTGTTGCAGCGTTTTTTGGAATGGCAACCAAATATTCCGAAGGTGTGCTGGCAATCAAATATCGTACTATCGATAAAGAAGGTCATGTACTTGGCGGACCATTCTACTATATCGAAAATGGTATGGGTGTAAAATGGAAATGGCTTGCAAAAATGTTTGCATTCTTTGGTGCGGGTGTAGGTTTACTGGGAATCGGTACATTCACACAGGTAAACGGAATTTCCTCAGCAGTCTGTAATTTCTTTGACCCGGATAAAGTAAATACTATCGCATTATTTGGCAGAGATTACTCTATCGCAACAATCATTGCAGGTCTGGCTCTGACGGTATGTGTTGGGCTGGTTGTTATCGGTGGATTAAAGAGAATTGCAAGTGTTTCACAGGTTGTTGTGCCATTTATGGCGATCATCTATTTCGTATTTGCTTTTATTGTCATTGTTACACATATTACAGCACTTCCGGCAGCAATTGTCACAATTGTAAAGAGTGCGTTTACAGGAAGTGCGCTGGCAGGTGGAGCAGCAGGAACGATGGTAGTTGCGATGCAGAAGGGTATTGCACGTGGTATCTTCTCAAATGAAGCAGGTCTTGGTAGTGCCCCGATTGCAGCGGCAGCAGCACAGACTCATTCTACCGTACGTCAGGGTCTGGTTTCTATGACAGGTACATTCATTGATACCATTGTAATCTGTACGATGACAGGTCTGACCATTGTTATAACAGGTACATGGAATACCGGTCTTGAAGGTGTGGCAATTACAACAGCTGCATTCCAGAAAGGACTCCCGTTCCCTTCGGCAGTTGCGTCCTTAGTACTGATGGTATGTTTGGTATTTTTTGCATTTACCACAATTCTTGGATGGAATTACTATGGTGAAAGATGTATTGAATATTTATTCAACCGTAATAAAAAAGTAGTAAAAGGATACCGCTGGTTATATATTCTTGCAATTTTTATCGGACCTTACATGACAGTAGAAGCAGTATGGAATATTGCAGATATCTTTAATGCATTGATGGCATTTCCAAACTTAATTGCACTGATTGCGTTAAGTCCGGTTGTATTTGCAGAGACAAAAGCGTTTTTTGGAAAACAGAAAGCGAAAGTAAAAAGCGCAGAAGTACAGGCAAATTAGAAAATAAATAAATGAATTAGTTCGAGCTGTCAAAGAATGTCTGCTTGAAAAAACAGCAGAAAGAGGTTAGTCAGAAAATGGCTAATCTCTTTTTTCATTTGTAACACTTTTGTAAAGGAAAATTAAGAGTGTAGAGGTTGCATAATGTCGAAAAAAAAGGTATGATTAACAAAGGATTCGAGTGTGAAAAGGAAATGAGGGATAAATAAAAATGGACGAAGAACAAAGAGACGAGCTAGAGCGTCAGCGTATCCGACATGAGAGAATGATGCGCCGTAAGCAGGAAAAGATACGTCAGTTACGTCGCAGAAAAATGATGCGGATTGGTGCAATGGCAGTTGTACTGGTATTCGTATTGTTTTTTGCAGGAAGAGGAGTTGTAAAACTGTTCTCCGGTGTTCATATAAAAAACAGTAGTGCTAAGAATGCAAACAGCAGTACCGTAGAAGTTCAGGCAGCAGAAGACACCGGCGAGGCAGGAAAACAGCCGGTCATGAGTGCTTCTGATGTAGATAAGTTAAAGGCAGCGCCAAGTATTGGATGGCATCAGGATGAAAACGGCTGGTGGTATCAGAATCGGGATGGCAGCTATTATCAGGATGGCTGGCAGGAAGTAAATGGCAGTACATATTATTTTAATTCAAATGGTTATATCCTGACAGGATGGCAGACAATTGATGACAAAGACTGCTATTTTGATGAAGATGGAAAATACGATGAGACAAAACAGCGTCCAATGATTGCATTGACCTTTGATGATGGTCCGGGTGAGTATACCGAAGAATTGATTAATTGTCTGGTAGAGAATAATGCAAAAGCAACCTTCTTCATGCTGGGACAAAATGTAGAAGCATATCCGGAAATTGCAAAGGAATTATCGGATGCTGGAATGGAACTTGGAAATCATTCTTACAGTCATCCGGATTTGGTGACAATTGGAGCAGATGCAGCAGCGCAGCAGGTAAGCAATACGGATGCAGCATTAAAAGCTGCAACTGGATTTGAGGCAACCGTAATGCGTCCGCCAGGTGGTTCTTTCAACGATTCCGTCAAATCAGCAATTGATCATCCGCTGATTATCTGGAGTATTGATACCAGAGACTGGGCAACCAAGAGTGAGGATCAGACTTATCAGGTTGTTATGGATAATGCACAGGACGGTTCCGTTGTATTGATGCATGACATTCATGAATGGTCGGTAAAAGCGGCAATCCGAATGATACCGGATTTGATTGCAAAAGGATTTAAACTTGTGACTGTCAGTGAACTGGCAGAAGCAAAAGGAAAAACCCTTCAGAGTGGTAATGCTTATTATTACTTCGGAGAAGGCGAACAGCAGGTCGAGTAAAGAAAAAATCAAAACAATTATTTATTATGACAAGAAAAAACAACCGCCCACAGGTTTCCCTGTGAGCGGTCGTTTTGCTATTTAGGTAATAGCGCGAAAGGAGTAATTCAAATTTAACGAAAAGTGAATAAGCGGTAACAATGATTCAATTATTCACCATAGTAAGCTTTTAAGTACATATCTTTGATTTCAGACATAAGTGGATATCTTGGGTTTGCGCCGGTACACTGGTCGTTGAACGCATTTTCAACCATTTCGTCTAATGTAGCGAGGAAAGCAGATTCTTCGATACCGTAATCTTTAATGGTTCTCTTGATTCCAACTTTTTCTTTTAATTCAGCGATTGCTTTGATGAAGTTTTCAAATACTTCATCGTCATTCTTTCCGGTCACACCTACAAAACGTGCAACTTCACAGTAGCGTTCTTTTGCGTGTGGATATGGATACTGGGAGAAGGTTCCCATTTTAACCGGTGCCGGGTCTGCATTGTAGCGCATAACAAGCTCGATTAACAGAGCGTTTGCGATACCGTGGGGCAGGTGATGATAAGCACCGAGTTTGTGAGCCATGGAGTGGCAGACACCGAGGAATGCATTGGCAAATGCCATACCGGCTAAGGTAGATGCATTACCCATCTTTTCACGGGCAATCGGGTCAGCTGCTCCTTTATCGTAAGCAGATGGCAGATAATCAAAGATAATCTTAGCTGCTTTTAATGCCATACCGTCTGTGAAGTCAGTTGCCATAATGGAAACGTAAGCTTCGAGCGCATGAGTCAGAGCATCGATACCGGAAGCACTGGTCAGTCCTTTTGGCTGGCTCATCATGAAATCAGCGTCAATAATTGCCATATCTGGAAGCAGTTCATAGTCTGCGATTGGCCATTTTGTTCCTGTTGTAGCATCTGTGATGATAGCAAATGGAGTTACTTCAGAACCTGTTCCGGAGGAAGTCGGGATAGAAACCATCATTGCTTTTTCACCCATCTTCGGGAAGGTGTAAACTCTCTTACGGATATCCATGAAGTCCATAGCAAGGTCTTCAAATGCACATTCCGGATGTTCGTACATCATCCACATAATTTTTGCACAGTCCATAGCGGAACCACCACCGAGAGCGATGATAACGTCAGGACCAAATGCTTTCAACTGCTCTAAACCTCTCTGTGCACACTGCAAAGTCGGGTCTGGAGTAACTTCGAAGAAGCAGTCATAAGGAATACCCATTTCATCGAGTTTATCGGTGATTGGTCTGGTATGACCGTTCTGATATAAGAAAGTATCAGTTACGATAAATGCTTTTGTTTTATGATAATAATTCTTTAATTCATCAAGAGCTACCGGCAGACAGCCTTTCTTAAAGTAAACTTTTTCAGGTGCACGGAACCACAGCATGTTCTCTCTCCTTTCGGCAACTGTTTTAACATTGAGCAGATGTTTGACACCTACGTTTTCTGAAACAGAGTTGCCACCATAAGAACCACAGCCTAATGTTAAGGATGGAGCAAGCTTAAAGTTATAAAGGTCACCGATACCACCGTGGGATGACGGAGTATTTACCAGAATACGGCATGTTTTCATACGAGCGGCATGTTTGGCAAGTTTTTCAGTTTCTGATGGATGTACATACAGAGAAGAAGTATGACCGTATCCACCGTCTGCGATAAGCTGTTCTGACATATCAAGTGCAGTATCGAAATCTTTTGCTTTATAAAGAGCAAGGACAGGGGACAGTTTTTCATGAGCAAATGGTTCGGAAACATCAACGGATGTAACCTCGCCGATTAAGATTTTTGTATCAGCAGGAACAGTAACACCTGCCATAGCAGCAATCTTGTATGCCGGCTGTCCTACAATTTTCGGATTTACAGTGCCTGCTTCTGTTAAGATAATGCCTCGAACCTGGTCAAGTTCTGTTTTGTTCAGTACATGACATCCACGTTTGACAAATTCTTTTTTCACTGCATCATAGATATCAGCGATTGCAGTAACGGACTGTTCAGAAGCACAAATCATACCATTATCAAATGTTTTGGAATGGATGACAGAGTAAACAGCGGTAGGAATATCGCAGGAGCTATCCATGATAACAGGAGTATTTCCAGGACCTACACCGATTGCCGGTTTTCCGGATGAATAAGCGGCTTTTACCATTCCAGGACCACCGGTTGCAAGGATGACATCGGCAGCTTTCATTAATTCATTGGAAAGTTCGATGGTCGGCTCTTCGATACATCCGATGATTCCTTCCGGAGCACCTGCTTTTACAGCTGCTTCTAAAACGATACGGGCAGCTTCAGCGGTACATTTTTTTGCACGCGGATGCGGGCTGATTAGGATTGCATTTCTGGTTTTTAAACAAATCAGACATTTGAAGATAGCGGTAGAAGTCGGGTTTGTGGTAGGAATAACTGCACCTACAAGACCAACCGGTTCAGCGATTTTCTTGATTCCATAAGATTTGTCTTCTTCAATTACACCGCAGGTTTTTACACGTTTGTAAGCGTTATACATATATTCCGCAGCATAATGGTTCTTAATTACTTTGTCTTCAACGACACCCATTCCAGTTTCTTCCACGGCCAGTTTGGAAAGCGGGATACGTTGTTTGTTTGCAGCCATTGCAGCCTCAAAAAAGATTTTATCAACCTGCTCCTGAGTAAAGGTGGCAAATTTCTTCTGCGCCTCTCTCATAGCAGCAATCTTTGTCTGGAGTGCTTCTACGCTATCGATAGTTTCAGGTACTTTGGATTCGACTTTTTTTGCCATTCAGAGACCTCCTAAAATAAAATTGGTTGCTTTGCATATAAAAACCATTTGTTTATGAAATTATTTTAGCATAGTAACGAAGTAATTGCAAGAATTATTAAAAAATAATCGAAATTTTCTGAAAAATGTTAAAAATTTAACCAAATCAAGGAAGTCCCCTGCTTCAATTTGACCTGTATCAAAAAAGTAAAAAAAAGAGAACATTTCCAGTCGGTAATGTTCTCTTTTTTGGGAGTTTTATTCGATATTTAATGCTCCGATTTTACTATTTTTTCATGTTGTCACGTTTACGAAGTCTGGAATCCAGAATTTTTTTACGGATACGCAGGGATTTCGGAGTGACTTCAAGCAGCTCATCGGTATCAATGAATTCGAGAGCCTGTTCAAGACTTAACACTCTCGGCGGAGTCAGTTTTAAGGCATCATCGGCAGAAGAAGAACGGGTGTTGGTCAGATGTTTGGTCTTGCAGACATTTAACTCAATATCTTCTGATTTTCCACTCTGTCCGATAACCATTCCGCTGTATACTTTTTCACCAGGTCCGATAAATAAAGTACCACGATCCTGTGCGGAGAAGAGTCCGTAAGTAACAGCTTCACCGGATTCAAAAGCGATTAATGAACCCTGTTTTCTGTAGTTCATATCACCTTTGTATGGTGCATAGCCGTCAAAAGCAGTATTGATGATACCGGTACCCTTTGTGGAGGTCATAAATTCTCCGCGGAAACCGATTAACCCACGGGATGGAATGTGATATTCCAGACGGACAGTTCCATCACTTGCCGGACTCATGCCCTGCAGTTCACCTTTTCTTTCATTTAAACGGTTGATAACAGTACCGGAAAATTCTTCCGGAACATCAATGTATGCGATTTCGATTGGTTCGAGTTTTTTACCGCGTTCATCTTCGTGATAAATAACTTCTGCTTTGCTGACTGCAAATTCATAGCCTTCACGACGCATGTTTTCGATTAAAACAGACAGATGAAGTTCTCCACGTCCGGAAACTTTAAAGCAGTCTGTGCTTTCTGTTTCTTCTACACGTAAGCTGACGTCTGTATTTAATTCCCTTAAGAGACGTTCTTTTAAATGACGGGAAGTGACGAATTTGCCTTCCTGTCCGGCAAGCGGGCTGTCATTTACAATGAAGTTCATGGAAATTGTCGGCTCGGAAATCTTCTGGAATGGAATTGCCACCGGATTTTCCGGAGAACATAAGGTATCACCAATGTGAATGTCTGCAATACCGGAGATTGCAACAATAGAACCAAAGCCGGCTTCTGTTACTTCTTTTTTGCCAAGTCCGTCAAATTCGTAAAGTTTGCTGATTTTTACGCGTTTTTTCTTATCAGGATCATGATGGTTTAAAAGTAAAACGTCCTGATTGACACGGATTGTTCCGTTTTCTACTTTTCCGACACCGATACGTCCGACATATTCGTTGTAATCGATGGTACTAATCAGTACCTGAGTTCCTTCTTCAGGGTCACCTTCCGGAGCCGGAATATATTTTAAGATAGTTTCAAAGAGTGGTTCCATATTTTCAGGAGTGTCAGCAAGGTCAAGTACAGCGTGTCCTGCTTTTGCAGATGCATATAAAAATGGACAGTCAAGCTGTTCGTCTGATGCATCTAAGTCCATTAAAAGTTCTAAGACTTCATCGATAACTTCGTTTGGTCTTGCTTCCGGACGGTCGATTTTGTTGATACAGACAATAACATGTAAATCCAGTTCAAGGGCTTTTTTCAAAACGAACTTTGTCTGAGGCATTGCACCTTCAAAGGCGTCAACTAACAGGATAACACCGTCTACCATTTTTAAAACTCGCTCTACTTCGCCACCGAAATCTGCATGTCCTGGGGTATCGATAATATTAATTTTTGTATCTTTGTAGTAAACAGCAGTATTTTTAGAAAGAATTGTGATTCCACGTTCTCTTTCGATGTCATTGGAGTCCATGACACGTTCCTGCACTTCCTGGTTTTCACGGAATACACCACTCTGTTTTAAGAGCTGGTCAACAAGGGTGGTTTTACCGTGGTCAACGTGGGCAATAATTGCTACATTTCTGATATCTTCTCTTTTTGTTTTCATAATAACCTCTTTTCCAAATAGAATGTACCTATATAAAATAGTAAATGGCACATTAGAAACCGTAAAAAACATTTTTAATCACAAGCCATTCTATCACAATTAGCCGTAAATACAAAGAAAAAATTTAGTTTTCAAAAATTTTTTCAAAAAAAAATAAAAAAACAGGAATAAATCCCCACTCTCATGAATAGATTAATAAAGATAAAATACCAAAAAGAGGAAGGGGAAAGTGATTCATGGCAGATAAAATTATTGAAAACAATCAGGTATCAATGGTGGGCGTAGTTGCATCAGAATTTGTAAAGAGCCACGAAGTATATGGGGAGGGCTTTTACATGGTAGACATTTTGGTGAAACGCTTAAGTGGTTCGGAGGACAGAATTCCGCTAATGGTCTCAGAAAGACTGGTGGATGTTACGCAAAGTTACTTAGGTGAATATATACAGGTGCAGGGACAGTTTCGGTCCTATAACAGACATGAAGAAAAGAAGAACCGGCTGGTGTTGTCGGTATTTGTCAGAGAACTTACCTTTGTAGAGGAAGAAGATGATTCAGTAGAGACGAATCTGATTGAATTGAACGGTTACATATGTAAGCCGCCGGTTCACAGAATGACTCCGCTTGGAAGAGAGATTGCGGATGTGCTTCTGGCAGTGAACCGTCCTTATGGAAAATCGGATTATATTCCCTGTATCTGTTGGGGAAGAAATGCAAATTTTGCCCGTTCATTTGAAGTTGGAGGACGTCTCCATATCTGGGGAAGAATCCAGAGCAGGGAATATATAAAGAAATTAAGTGAAACCGAGACAGAAAAGCGAACTGCGTATGAAGTTTCTGTAAGTAAACTGGAGTACGGAGAAAATTATGGAGATACAGACCTGCTGAACGGATAAAAACAGAGAAGTTTTGCCGGACAGGAATTTGGATTGCAATCTTTGGTCAGGTGTAGTAAGATATACACAGCATGTGGAAAACGCAAGAAACAGAGGAAAAAGGTCTATATCGAATCTGTAAGAGGTGTAAATATGGAAAACAAAGGAATTGTCCAGGTGTATTGTGGCCCGGGAAAAGGCAAAACAAGTGTGGCAATTGGGCAGGCAATTCGAGCAATCGGTCATGGTAAAACGGCGATTGTAATCCAGTTTTTGAAAGGCAGAGCGACTTCCGAGGTGGATTATCTTTCGGTTCTTGAACCGAATGTAAAATTGTTCCGATTTGAAAAAAAGAACAAGTGTTATGAGGATCTGACCGAAGAAGAGCGTCAGGAAGAGAACTTCAATATCCGTAACGGACTGAATTATGCGAAAAAAGTTCTTGTGACACAGGAATGTGACATGCTGATTCTTGATGAAGTATTAGGTGCTGTGGAGTTTGGAATCATTTCAGATGATGATGTCGTCAACCTGATACAGGCAAAAGATGAGGAGATGGAAATGATTTTGACAGGAAATGTTGTAACTCCGAAATTAAAAGAAGCAGCAGACCGAGTGGTATCACTCGAAATTATCAAGTAATACAGCGAAAATTAAGGCAAAACAATAAGTGGATTACTTAATATTTGCTGTAGTAGCATGAGAATACAGGAAAAAGAGGAACGAAAGATGGTAAGAATTATTATGAGTGGCTGTAACGGTCACATGGGACAGGTAATCAGTGGTCTGGTTGAAAAAGATGCAGATGCAGAAATCGTAGCAGGAATTGATATTGTAGATAACAGAGACAATGGATATCCGGTGTTTACAGATATTGATACATGTGATGTAGAAGCCGATGCAATGATTGATTTTTCATCTGCAAAAGCGACAGACAAGGTATTAGAGTATTGTGCGAAAAAGAAACTTCCATTAGTACTGTGTACAACAGGACTTTCTGAAGAACAGCTTGCAAAGACTAAAGAAGCTGCAAAAGAAACAGCAGTACTTCGTTCTGCAAATATGTCCCTCGGAATCAACACGCTTTTAAAATTACTGCAGGATGCTTCAAAAGTGCTTGCAGCAGCAGGATTTGATGTAGAAATCGTAGAAAAACATCACAATCAGAAATTGGATGCACCAAGCGGTACAGCACTTGCACTGGCTGACAGTATCAATGAAGCAATGGACAATCAGTACGAATACATCTATGACAGAAGTCAGGTAAGACAGAAACGAGACAAAAAAGAACTCGGAATTTCCGCAGTCCGTGGTGGAACAATCGTAGGAGAACACGAAGTGTTATTCTGTGGTCCGGACGAAGTAATTGAGTTCAAACACACTGCATATTCAAAAGCTGTATTTGGAAAAGGTGCAGTAGAAGCAGCAAAATTCCTCAAAGGAAAAGGTGCTGGAATGTATGACATGAGCGATGTTATCGGCTGATAGAATAGAAAATTTAGCTGAAAATAAAAAGCGTATTGATATAAAAAATGCTGGGAAATTTTTCCTGGCATTTTTTTGTTACCGGAAAACATAAAAATCCGGTTTTTGTCGCATATTATAAGCAGGAAAATTATTTTCAACAGGAAAAGGAGAAGAAACGGATGAAAAAATATGTATTTACTTTACTGCTTGCAGGAATGATGGTTGTTATGACCGCATGTGGAAATAACATGAATGATGCGACAGGCGGAAATCAAAATGATACAGTAAATGATAGTACGACAAATGATAATGGTACGACGAATGATGATACAATGAATAATGATAGAAATAATAATGATAGGAATAATAATGATAGGAATAATAATGGGGACGGTGTCATCGGAGATATTGGAGAAGACATCGGTGATGGCGTGGAAGATATCGGTGAAGGATTAAAAGACGGCATCAATGATTTGACAGAAGACGGGAACAACAATAATAATGATAACAATAACTTGAATAACAATAAAAATAATCAATAAAGAAGATTTAACACAGCTGCAATCAGACTGCAACTGTGTTTACATAATAATGATGTATACAAAAAAGATAAAATAGTTAAAATTTTCTAAAAACTGTTGAATAATTGACTGAATATTGATATAATAAATTTACATTACAGGAACGAAAGTAAAACACCTGTAAAATACACGTTAAAGGGGTTGGACAGCATGAAATTTATTATAAGCGGAAGAAACATTGATATTACGGACGGACTTAGAACAGCAGTCGAAGATAAGTTAGGAAAACTGGAACGATATTTTACAGCGGATACAGAAATTATTGTAACATTAAGTGTAGAAAAAGAACGTCAGAAAATTGAAGTAACGATTCCAGTAAAAGGTAATATCATTCGTTCTGAGCAGGTAAGCAATGATATGTATGTTTCCATTGACCTGGTAGAAGAAATCATTGAAAGACAGTTAAGAAAATACAAAACAAAAATTATTAACAAGAAACAGAACGTGGAAACATTCCAGCCGGAATTTATTGAAAAAGATTACGAAGATGATACAAACGAAATTAAAATCATTCGTACCAAAAAATTTGGATTTAAACCAATGTATCCGGAAGATGCATGCGTACAGATGGAATTACTTGGACACAATTTCTTTGTATTCTTAAATGCAGAGACAGAAGAAGTCAATGTGGTGTATAAGAGAAAAGGTAACACGTATGGTCTGATTGAACCGGATTTCTCTGATGAAGATTAAGAATGAAAGATTAAAAATTGAATAGGCTATGGATGGAGGCTGTGGAAAAATTCTACAGTCTCTATTTTCTATTTGAAAAAATATATAATTAAAATTGAAAAGCATGAAATGGAAGATTTAGAGAAAATACAAAAAATTATTGAAAATTTAAAATTACAAATGCAGGAACAAAAATGTATTTATCGATGGTTGGAAGATGGAACAATTGATAAGGTGGTATGTAAATTTAATGCCCCTATTGAGTTAGAGGAATTGCAAAAAATTCACCAAAAGTATCCAAATATAAAACTGCCAGAATCGTATATTGCCTTTTTGAAATGCTCTAATGGGGCTCAGCTCTATGAAAGCTTAACTTGTAAAGCATCAACTATTTGTACAATTTATTCTTTGCAAGAAGCGTTTGTACATAGAGAAAATTTACATCAGAGTATTTTATTTCAAAGTGAAGATACGAAGGACTTGCTTCCAATTTTACTTCTTGAAGATATTGGAGAAATTTTTTTGGATACAAAAGTTTCGGATGGAAAAGAATATCTACTATATCCTTTTCCAGAAGATAAGAGATTTCCCTATTCATTTGCTGATTGGTTAGGAAAGTTTGTTGTTGCACAGGGAAATGAATATTGGAATTGGTAAAATGGATGGAGGCTGTGGAGAAGTTCTACAGTCTCTATTTTTGCGTGCAAAATGAAAAAAGTACCTTGAATTTCCAAAACTACCATGCTAGTATACTAGTTATAGAGAACCTGATAACAAAATCTATAAAGATGAGATAGGGATGGTGGATACGAAGGATGATAGAAATCTTAGAGGGAACACACGAGACAATCAACTATGGTAATCCATTAGGACTTAGAATGTTTCATAATGTAGACTACGAGGATTACCCGGAGCACTGGCATACTGCGATTGAAATCATTATGCCGATTCATGAAGGATATAACGTGATTGTCGGAAGTAAAAAGTATTGTTTAAAGGAAGGAGATATCTTAATTATCAACCCGGGTGTACTGCATGGATTGGAAGCACCGCCAACTGGGGAACGTATTATCTTACAATTCAGTGACTACTTATTATATTCTCTAAAAGAAATGGAAACGCTGTTAAATGTGCTTCCGCCCGTGCTGTATTTATCAGAGGAAGAAGACACGCAGAGATTATACAGTTTTGTAAAACGTCAGATGGATTCCATTATTGTGGAGTATGATGAGGAAAAGACATTTTTTAATGCAGTCATTTACGCAAAATTAATTGAAATATTTGTACATATCGGACGAAATGTTATAAGCGGAGGTCGAAAGAATAAAAATCAGGTTTTGCGCACAGAAAATAATCCGGAAAAGAAAAAGGAATATATGGAAACGATTATGAGTGCCTGTAATTATATTAATCAGCACTATCAGGAAGCTCTTTCTTTGGAAGAGGTGGCAGAATTCAGTGGATTTTCCAAGTTCCATTTTACAAGGATTTTTAAGCAGTGTATGAATATGACATTCTATGAATATCTGAATCAGAAGCGGATTTCAAAGGCAGAGGAATTGCTTAGTACGACCGGAGAAAGTGTGACGGAAATCGCAATGAGCTCCGGATTTTCTTCGATTAGTGCATTTAACCGTACCTTTAAATCAATAAAAGGATGTTCACCATCGGAGTATCGTGGAAAAAGCAGTACCGATGAAATGTGCAGAAAAAAATAAGAATCCCATTTTCGGGGTTCTTATTTTTGTTGTATAAAAAGAAAGCAAGAATCGGGAAACACTCGGCAACATTAAGGGAGAATTTTTACAGGGAATCCTTTATGATAAGGGTAAAATAAAGAAACGAGTAAATTCAGAATAGAATAGAAAAAAAGGAGACCGTTATGAGTCAGTCAATTAAACTTCCAAAACTTCTGCAGGAAGGCTGTGTATTACAGCGTGGAGAAAAAACAAGAATTTGGGGATGGTACAAACCACAGGCAGAGCTTGAGGTTACATTTCAGGAGAAAGTTTACAGAACCAAATGTGATGCGGAAGGAACATTTGAGACAGAAATTTCCTGTGAAAAAACAGGTGGTCCTTATGTGTTGAGCATAAAAAGTGAAGATGGACAGGAGACAGTCGTAAAAGAGGTTTATGTGGGAGATGTATTTGTCTGCTCTGGACAGTCTAACATGGAACTTCCGATTACAAGAGTGCGTGAAATGTTTCCGGATGAACCGGGAAATGCAATGGTACACCAGTATAAAGTGGAAGAATGTCCGGTGTTTACAGGGGCATTAAAAGAACATAAAGAAGCAGGCTGGAATGAATGTGTGGGAATGCCACTAGAAGAGACAACTGCACTGGGATATTTCTTTGGAGATATGATTCAGAAAAAAGAGCAGGTTCCGGTCGGAATTATCAACATCAGCAAAGGGGGAACTCCGGTAGAAGCATGGATGAGTGAAGAAGCCTTGGCAGATTACCCGGAGTTTTTAGAAGTAAAAGAGCGTTTTGCACAAGACGGATATATTGAAAATCTGCTCAGTGCACAGGATAAAAAAGAAAATGCATGGCATGAACTGCTTTCAAAGAAAGAGGCAGAGACAGAGGATGCACCGTGGAACATCTTGGAAGTTCCGGGCTGGTTTGATAAACAGGGACTTGAAAACTTCAGTGGATTACTACATTTAAAGAGAACTTTTGAAGTGCCAAAAGAACTGGCAGGAAAATCTGCAATTTTAAAAATGGGAACGCTTGTGGATAGTGACCGTATCTTTATCAACGGAGAAAAGGTGGGAGAAACCGGTTATTGTTTTCCGCCAAGAATTTATCCGGTACCGGAGGGAATTTTAAAGGCAGGAGAAAATGAAATCTTTATCCGTCTGGAGTGTCGTGATGGAAAAGGTCGTATCACTCCGGATAAACCTTGTGATGTATGTTTTGAATCAGGAGAAAAAATCAGCCTTCGTGGAACATGGGACTATCAGGTGCGTGTAGTCAGCGAACAGGCTCCGATACTTACCTTTATTACAAGACAGCCAACCGGAATGTATCAGGGAATGGTTGCACCGTGTACCAACATGACCGTAAAAGGAGTGCTGTGGTATCAGGGAGAATCCAATGAGTGGTATCCGGAAAGTTATGAAGATTTGATTCAGAAGATGATTTTGAACTGGAGAGCACATTGGAAACAGGAAGAACTGCCGTTTATTGTGATTCAGCTTCCGGCTTGTGGAATGGATAACCGTGGAGATGGCGCATGGGCAGTCATTCGTGAAGCCCAGAAAAATGCAGCAAAACTTCCGGATGTGGCAGTTACTGTAAACTTAGATTTGGGAGAATACAATGATTTGCATCCGCTTAATAAAAAAGGTGTGGCACACCGTGCTTATCTTGCAGCAAGAAAAGTGATGTACAAAGAAGAGATTATCAGTGAAGGACCAAAGCCGATTTCTTATGAGAAAACAGCAGATGGCGTAGAATTTATTTTTGATACACAGGATGGTCAGCCACTGGAAATTGCCTGCGGAGACAGCGTAAATGAATTTGAAACTGCAAAAGCAGATGGAGTATTTTATCCGGCAAAAGCGGAAATTGAAGATACGAAAGTAAAAGTATTTGGAGAAGAAATTAAAAAAGTGCGTTATGCATGGAAGGATTCCCCACTTGATGGTCTGTTAAAAAATAAAGAGGGACTTTTGACAGCTCCGTTTGAGATAGAAATAAAGTAGAGAATCAAACCTAAATCGGACAGAAAAAAGTAAAGGAACAGGAGCGGAAGATGAAACGATTATTTAATGATGGATGGGAGTTTTGTAAACAGCCCCTTGAGACAAGCTTAGAACAGGTACAGAAAAAAATGCAGGATTTTTATGCAGTAGGAATCCCGCATGACTGGATGATTTCCCAGGTGGAAAATTTATACGAAGACGGAATGGGCTGGTATCACAAGAAATTCAACTGGACAAAAGAGGAAAAAGAACTGGTTGTACTTCGATTTGATGGAATTTACATGGACAGCCGTATCTATGTAAATGGAGTACAGGCAGGAGAATGGAAATACGGATACACAACATTTGAAGTGGACGTTACGGATCTGTTAAAAGACGGCGAGAATGAAATCTTTGTATCGATTACTTTTCAGACTCCAAACAGCCGTTGGTATACCGGAGCCGGAATTTATCGTAATGTATGGTTAAAAAGGCTTCCTTTGGAACATTTTGTATCAGATGGAATTTATTTTTCAGCCAAAAAAGAAGATGAAAATGTATGGCAGGTAGAGATTGATGCCGAGGTTGAAGCAGCAAGCGAACTGCAGGTGGTTTATGAATTAAAAGCAAAAAATTCAGAAACGATTCAGAAACTTGCCGGGGAAGAGACCATAACAAAAGAAGACGGCGTTTATGTGCATCATTTAAAGGCAAAAGTGAACCACCCGGATATCTGGGATGTAGCACATCCGGATTATTATGATTTAATCGTTTCTTTATATAAAGGAACAGAATTAATTGAGCAGGAAGTGCAGAATGTCGGTTTCCGTACAATTGAATTGAATCCAAATCAGGGATTTTTATTAAATGGAAGAAAAGTAAAATTAAACGGTGTCTGTGACCATCATGACCTGGGATGTCTTGGAACTGCTTTTCATAAAAAGGCAATGAGAAGAAAATTTGAACTCTTAAAAGAGATGGGAACCAATGCAGTCCGTCTTTCTCACAATATGCCGGCACCGGAAGTCATGGAACTGGCAGATGAGATGGGACTTTTGATTGTAACAGAAGCTTTTGATATGTGGGAATCTTCTAAGAATCCGTATGATTATGCAAGATTTTTCCCTGAATGGTATGAAAGAGATGTCAAAAACTGGGTGAAACGTGACAGAAATCATCCAAGTCTGATGATGTGGAGTATCGGAAACGAAATTTATGATACCCATGTCGGTGATAAGGGACAGTACTGGACTCGTATTTTAATAGAAGAAGTACGAAAATACGACCCAAGAAACAATGCCGAAGTGACGATTGGTTCGAACTATATGCCGTGGGAAAATGCACAGAAATGTGCGGATATCGTAAAAAATGCCGGATATAACTATGGAGAGAAATATTATGCAGACCACCATAAAAATCATCCGGAATGGGTCATTTATGGAAGTGAGACTGCTTCGATTGTACAGAGCCGTGGAATCTATCATTTCCCATACCGCCAGTCTGTACTGACAGATGAAGATGAGCAGTGTTCTGCTCTTGGAAATTCCACAACAAGCTGGGGTGCAAAATCGGTTGAAGCATGTATTCAGGCAGAAGCAGAACATCCGTATTCCTGTGGACAGTTTATTTGGACCGGATTTGACTATATCGGAGAGCCGACTCCGTATCACACAAAAAATTCTTATTTTGGACAGATTGATACAGCCGGATTTTTTAAGGATTCTTTCTATTTATATAAGGCGGGATGGGTCGATTATAGAAAAGAACCATTTGTGCATATTTTCCCATACTGGGATTTTAATGACGGACAGTTTATTGATGTAAGAGTCTGCTCCAATGCGCCGGTTGTGGAATTGATTTTTAATGGCAAGAGTCAGGGAATCTGTACATTAGATGCAAAGAGTGGAAAACAGCTTGCCGGACACTGGCAGATTCCTTATGAAGAGGGCGAACTGCGTGCGGTTGCCTGTGACGAAGAAGGAAATGAAATCGCAGAAGATGTTCAACATTCGTTTAAAGATGCGGAAAAAATCTGCTTAAACGCATCCGAAAGTGAACTGCTTGCAGACGGTGAAGATTTATTATTTGTAGAAATTTCAATGAGAGATAAAGACGGATATCCGGTTCAAAATGCAAACAACCGTGTCTGGATTGAAGCGGAAGGCGCCGGAGTCTTAGTTGGAACAGATAATGGAGACAGTACCGATACCGAGCAGTATACTTCCGGAAGTCGAAGGTTATTCAGCGGAAAACTCTTAGCAGTATTTAAGACAAAAGACAAAGCAGGAGATTTAAAAATCCGTGTCAGCAGTGCAGGAATGAAAACAAAAGAACTGGTCATTCCGGTAAAAGAAGCAAAAGTAAGAGAAGGAATCAGTCTGCTTGCTTATGAAGGAGTAAGAAAAGCAGAACCGGAAAAAACAGAGGATGTGGAAGTGAGAAACATTTATCTGGAAAGCGAAAATGGTCTGCATCTGCATGAAGAAAATCAGGAAACGATCGTAAAAGCACATTTTAGTCCGGCAAATGCAAAAGATAAAGAATTAATCTGGAGTATTGTAGATGATGCGGGGATTCCGTTAAAGATTGCAACAATTGAAGAAATCGGGTACGGTCGCGTAAAAGTAACCGCAAAGAGTGATGGGAATTTCAGACTTCGCTGTATGTCAAAGAGCGGAACAGACCATATCTGTATTATTTCTTCCCTGGAATTTATTATTACAGGACTTGGAAAAGCCTTTACCGACCCTTATGAATTTGTAAGTGCCGGTCTGTATAACTACAGCAAAGGTGAAATCGGAAACGGGAATGAACATGGAGTGGCGACTGCAAGAGATGGAGAAAGTCAGGTTGGATTTAGAAATATTGACTTTGGCGTGTATGGTTCTGACGAAATTACCGTTCCGGTTTTTGCACTGACCGATGACCCTTATGAAATTGAAATTTATGAAGGCATGCCGGATGAAGGAGGCAGTCTGCTTGGCAAATTTATCTATCAAAAGCCAAAAATGTGGAATGTTTATCAGTTAGAAACTTTCCATTTGAATAAGAGATTGCGTGGAATCAGCGAAATCTGCTTTGTACTTCGTGAGAAGGTTCATATCAAAGGATTCTGGTTTAAACGCTATAATCGTGCATGGCAGATACTTGTGGCAGGAGAATGTGACAAGATTTACGGAGACAGCTTTGAACGTGCAGGAGAAGAAATTCATCAGATTGGAAATAACGTTACCATTCGTTTTGAGCAGATGGATTTTGGCGAAAAAGGAACAAAGAGTCTTGTAATTTGTGGAAGTACTCCGCTTGAAAAGAATACGATTATTCTGAAATTTGCCAAAGATGGAGTTGAAGAACAGAGAATGGTTGAATTTATGGGAACAAAGACGAAACAGAGCTTTGAGATAGAACCGATTTACGGAGTTAACGATGTAAGTCTGGTATTCCTTCCGGGAAGCAACTTTAACTTTACGAGTATCTGTTTTTGCGAAGCATAAAAAATAAGACAGGGACTGCATGGGAAAAACAGGCAGTCCTTGTTTTTATTAAGGTGTTAATTCGCAAGATGTGAGCAATTTATGAGGAAAGATATAGAAAATAGCCAGAAGAAATAGCAAAAATTGGGCACTTTTGAGCAAGATGTGACTAGCCAAATGGGAAAATGCATAAAAACATACAAGTATTATGCACATGTTGCTAAAATAATGGCAAAAAAAGAAATGCATAAGCGCTAACCGTACGATATAATTGGTTTATCAAGTGGAACACAAGAAAGTTTAGTTGAAAGGGAGGAGCAACGAAATGAAAAAACAGAAAGACAATGTACAGGTTCCGCAGTCGGGTCAGATAGCAGTTAATACAAAAGAACATTCACTGCTGAGACATATTAAAAAAGAGTGGAGATTATATTCTTTAATGATTATCCCTCTTTTATATTACATTATTTTTAAGTATGTACCGGTAGTCGGAAATATCATTGCTTTCAGACGCTATAAGGGAGGTCCGAATATCCTTGGTGAATATTGGGTAGGATTTCGGTACTTTGAACAGTTTATCAAAGACCCTCAGTTCTGGCAGGCATTTTGGAACACACTGAGATTAAGTATCGGATATTTATTAGTGCGTTTCCCGGTTACTTTAATCTTTGCACTTCTTCTGAATGAAATCAGAAAGAAAATGTGGAAAAAATCAGTGCAGACGATTTCTTATCTGCCACACTTTATCTCACTCGTAGTTGTTTGTGGTATGGTAAAAGAACTGTTAGCAGCAGAAGGACCAGTCAATAAACTGATTCATATGTTCGGAGCTGATAAGATTGCATTTATGTCTGAGCCAGGTTGGTTCGATTTCGTTTACATTGCATCTGGTGTATGGCAGGCATTAGGATGGGGAACAATCCTTTATCTGGCAGCAATGACAGGTATTAACACAGAGTTATATGAAGCAGCATCTATGGATGGTGCAGGAAGATTCCAGCAGGTGATTCATGTAACAATTCCGGGTATCATGCCAACAATCATGACCCTGTTAATCATGGATATCGGTGGTATCGTAACATCAAGCAACATGCAGAAAATCTTGTTATTATACAACCCACTGAATCAGCAGAGAGCCGACATCATCGGAACTTTGGTATACAGAATGGGTATTACAGGTGGTAACTTCAGTTACGCTGCAGCAGTTGGTCTGTTTGAAGGTGTAATTGGTCTGATTCTTGTTACATCTGCAAACTTCTTATCTAAGAAATTTACAGAAACATCATTATGGTAGAAAGGAGTACAGGAAGAAAATGAACAATATGAAACCAACAAAAGGATATCGTGCCTTTCAGGTCATTAATACGATTATTATGATTTTGGTCATCTTTATTACCCTGTATCCTTTTGTTTATCTTGTAGCACAGTCATTCAGTAGTGACGCTGCAGCAAGTGCCGGAAAAGTTACTTTTTATCCAATCGGATTTAACGTAAACACTTACAAATATATTTTAAGAGATAATCAGTTCTTCCGTTACTATGGAAATACAATCTTTTACACAGTAGTCGGAACATTTATCTCTGTAGCATGTACAGCGCTGATTGCTTATCCGCTGTCTAAACCAAGATTAAGATTAAATAAAGTAATTACACCGTTAGTTGTATTCACCATGTATTTTGCGGGTGGTATGATTCCAAACTACATCGTAATCACACAGTGGTTAGGTCTTCAGGATAGTATGTGGTCAATCATCCTTCCAAATGCAATCAGTACATTCAACTTACTGGTTATGAAATCTTTCTTCGCAGGGCTTCCAGAAGAACTCGAAGAAGCAGCAGCAATCGACGGAATGAACACTTATCAGATTTTCTTAAAAATCATTATTCCGTTATCCAAACCAATCATTGCAACCATGTGTCTGTTCTATATGGTAACCATGTGGAATGAATGGTTCACACCAATGCTGTACTTAGATTCAAAAGACAAATGGCCGGTTGCTCTGTATGTAAGACAGTTAGTAGAGGGCGCAAATAACACTGAAATCGGTTCTTCCGATGCCAGCAGCGTACAGGCAACTTTGAAATCCGCAACCATGGTACTAACATCAATCCCGATTATCTGTGTTTATCCATTCGTACAGAAATACTTCGTACAGGGTATGACAATCGGAGCTGTAAAAGGCTGATATTTTAAATTATGTGAACTGCACATGATAAAGTGTGTTAAAAAATCATAACCTAAGGAGGTAATTATGAAAAAGAAACTCGTAGCAATGACACTTGTGTTAGCTATGGCTGGCACTACATTAGCAGGCTGTGGCGGCAGCAAATCATCAGACAGTAAAGACGGACCGACTCTTTCAGCAGAAGATGCAGACAAAGACCTTGATTACACTTATGGAGAAGATGAAACCTTCCATTCAGACGAAGCAGTAAAATACTCCATGATGTACTCAGACCATGAAAACTATCCTTATAATAAGGACTGGTTACTTTGGAAAGCAATCGAAGAAAAAACAAATGTAACATTTGACCTGACAATCGTTGCAAGAACAGACTACAATGATAAAGTTTCTGCTTCTGTAAACAGTGGTAGTGCTCCTTACATCATTCCAAAAACTTATGATTCTACTGCTTACGAAGACAGCGGTCAGATTGTTCCAATCAGTGACTGGGTTCAGTACATGCCGAACTATCAGAAATGCGTAAAAGAATGGGGCATGGAAGACGACTTACAGCAGATTCTGGCATCCAACGGTAAATATTATCGTCTGCCGGGTATGTGGGAGACAACCGCAGGTGGTTACTCTCTTGCAATTCGTAAAGACGTATTTGAAGCAGCCGGTGTAGACCTTTCAAATGAAAGTTCATGGACATGGGATGATTTCTATGAAGCATTAAAGAAAGTAAAAGAATATACAAAGGCGGACTATGTATGGTCTGACGGATTTGGATTCGGAAGTACAATGAATATCGCTGCAACCGTTTACAATGTAACAGGTGGCTACTCCACTGATGGTGGTGACTGGGGATTAAAAGACGGTACAAAATTTGACTTCGACAAAGGGGAATTCTACTTCGCTGATACAACAGACGAATACAAAGAATACCTGACAATGTTCCACAAAATGTATGAAGACGGTTTAATTGACCCTGAAACATTTACACAGGATACTACACAGGCGCAGGCAAAATTCTTCCGTGGAGATTCCTATGTCTTAAATATGAACTATCAGATCTATTCTGATATTCAGAACGGTAAAATGCAGGTGGACGGTGCAGACTTATACTTCCTGACTCCTCCGGCAGGTTCCGCAGGACAGTTAAAAGTTTCCAGCGCAGCTGGTCGTCTTGAAAATGGTATCATGATTACTCAGAACGCATTAGACGAACTTGGTGAAGAAGGATTTATTAAAATGCTTCGTTTCATTGACTGGTTATGGTATTCAGACGAAGGACAGACCTTATGTCTGTGGGGAGTTGAAGGCGAAACTTATACAAAAGATGACGATGGAAACATCGTATTAAACTCTGACATCTACTACAATGGTATTAACCCAGGTGCAGAAAAACAGTTAAACGTAGACTATGGATTTGGTAATGGTGTATTCGCTTACGGCGGTTCTCAGAAACTTCAGTATTCTAAATTCTCTGAAGGAGAAAAAGAATGGAATGAAAGAGTAAACGCAAGCAAAGAAGATATCCAGTTAAAACCACCAATTCTTGCTGATGAAATGCAGAAAGAAGAAATGAACTTAGTTAAGACTCCTCTTATGGACTATGTAAATACAGCAGCTCTGGAATTCATCACTGGTAAACGTGATCTGGATAAAGACTGGGATGCTTACGTAAAAGACTGTGAAGACAAAGGCAGCCAGAAATATGTAGATGAAGCAAACGAAATCTATCAGGATACAAAAGATCTTCTTAAATAATTAAAATAAGCAGTAACCAGAGAAAAGAATCTGGCAGCGCAAGCTGTCGGGTTCTTTTTAGAACAAAAAAACACAGAGACAAATCTGGCAGGAGGATGTATGGCTACATTAGAAATTTCAAAGGACAATGGACTTTATTTTGTAATTCCAGAAGAATGTGGAACCGGTGTGAAAAAGGTAGCGGGCAAAGTAGCAAAAGATGTGGAGGGAACACTCTCATTTTGTCCTGAAATCTGTGAAACAGTTGTAACGGCAAAACAGGCAGTGATCGCAGTGACCGCAGGAAGCGGAGAATTAGCAGAAATACTGTGCAGTAAAATTTCAAAACTTGGACAGGTAGAAGGAAAACGGGAATCTTATGCGTTTATTGTGGCAGAAAATCCGGTAGAAGGAATTGAAAGCGCACTTGTAATTTATGGTAGTGATAAACTCGGAACGATTTATGGATTGTTCCATCTGTCAGAGTTGTTAGGTGTGACAGCAATGGTTGACTGGGGAGACTGCCAATACGTGAAACAGGACTCTTTTGTCTTAAAAGAAGAGGATTCTTTTGTATCAAAAGAACCATCTGTAAAATACAGAGGATTTTTTATCAATGATGAATGGCCTTGCTGTGGAACATGGGCGACTTCTCATTTTGGAAGTTTTAATGCACAGATGTATGATCACATTTTTGAGTATCTGCTTCGTATGAAGGGAAATTATCTGTGGCCGGCAATGTGGGCAGAAAACTTTATGTTAGACGGTCCGGATTTAGAATCTATGAAACTGGCAGACGAATATGGAATTTACATTGGAATGTCTCATCATGAACCGTGTATGCGCTCCGGGGCAGAATACAGCAAAGTAAGAGGTCCGGAAAGTCCGTATGGAGATGCCTGGAGTTATGTGACAAATAAAGAAGGTATCTTAAGATTCTGGGAAGATGGAGTAAAGAGAAGCATCGGTCACAATGTATTTCCAACAGTTGGAATGAGAGGAGAAAACGACAGTAAAATGTTGGGCGAGGATTCTCTGATTTCCGATAATGTCCGTCTGTTAAAAGAAATTATTACAAAACAGCGTGAGATGATTCATGAACATCTGGAAACAGACGGAAAGAAAGTACCGCAGTTATTTGCAGTTTATAAAGAAGTAGAAGATTACTACTTTGGCGGCGGAAGCGAAGAAGGACTGCGTGGATTTGAAGAACTTGAGGACGTAACCTTACTGCTTTGCGAAGACAACTGGGGCAATATGAGAGCACTTCCGGAAGCATTTGAGAGAAATCACAAAGGCGGATTTGGAATGTATTTCCATCTGGATTATCATGGAGACCCTGTTTCTTATGAATGGGTTTCTTCTACCGAACTTTCCAAGATTTGGGAGCAGATGACAGAAGCTTATGAATACGGAGTAAGAGAACTTTGGATTGTCAATGTCGGAGATGTAAAATTCCAGGAATTTCCATTAAATTACTTTATGGATTTGGCTTATGACTTTGAAAAATGGGGTTCTTCTGCTCCAAACAGCACAAAAGAGTATACCAAAGCATGGATTTCATCCATGTTCGGAAGCTATACTTCAAAAGAAGAGCGAGAAGAAATTCAGGAAGTATTAGAAGGCTATTTAAAAATCAATGCATTAAGAAAACCGGAATCTTTAAATGATACGGTTTACCATCCGGCACATTACTTAGAATGTGAAAAACAGTTATCTTTTTGTGGAAAACTCGAAGAAAAGAATGAAAGGCTGTGGAAAACTTTAGAGGAGCGTGGTATGGGAGATGCTTACTTCAGCATGATTTATTTCTCAGCAGAAGCATCCTTTAATTTACTGAAAATGCATCTTTATTCTGGAAAAAACCACTTATATGCTTCTCAGGGAAAGGCAGTTGCAAATGAGTATGACAAGTTAGTGGAAGTTTGTATTGAAAAAGATGAAGCCTTAAAAGCTCAGATGGCAGCATTTAAAGATGGAAAATGGGCAGGAATGGAACTGGCTTCGCATATCGGATTTACAAACTGGAATGATGAAGACTGGAGATATCCGGTTCGTCACGTAATTCGTCTTCCGAAAAAACCGAGACTGGTCGTGACAAGAGCAGATAAAACCCAGCATTATACGAACCAGTATTTCCCGATTACACTTGTGATTGATGATTTCGTAGTTTCTTCTAGCAAAAAGGCTAAAATTCAAATTGCTAACGGTGGTCAGGGAAGCGTAAAATGGAAGATACAGGAAGGCGCAAGAAAAGTCGGATTGGATGGAATTGCACATGAATCTCAGGATGAAACTTCATGCGAATGGCTGGAATTTTCCAAAATGTCCGGAGAGACTGCACTTCAGGACGAAGTTGAAATTTCTTTAAAAGAAGAAAACCTTCCGCTTGGAGAAGAAGTATCCTGCAGTTTTGAAATTAAGACGGAAACTGAGTTTGTTCCGGTTCTGGTAAAAGCACTGAAAAAAGATACCAGTGCACTTCCGAAAGGTGCATTTCTTGCAGAACATGGCATGTTTGTAATCGATGCAATTCATTATGCAGATAAAAATGCAGGAACATATGAGAAAGAAACTGTAGAATTTAAAGAGTTATACGACTTTGGGAAATATCAAAGCGGAATTAAGGCATTTCCGGTAACGGCGGCGTTTGATTCAAAAGAAAATGCTCCGTCTGTAACGTATGAACTCTTTAGTGAAGAAGAAAAAGAGTGCATCTTAAAACTTTATACTTCTCCTGCAAATCCACTGATTTATGGAGGAAAACTTTCTATGGGAGTTTCTGTAAATGGCGAGGTGGATAAGCTGGTTACATTTACAGAGGATGGCTATAAAGGTGGAGAACCGGGCTGCATTCCATGGGAACAGGCAGTTTTGAATCAGGAACATGCAGGAAGTACAGAGATTGCTTTGAAAAAAGGTTTGAATAAAATTACAGTTTCCGCAAGAGAAGCGGGACTTGTATTGGAGAGATTGGTTGTTTATCCAAAAGACATGGAAAGAGACACTTCTTATCTCGGGGAAAAAGAATGTAGCAGAGTAACATTATCAATAGAAAAATAAAAAAAGAAAGTGAGGAACAAGACAATGGCAGTTAAAATGAAAATGAAAACAGCAGTAATGACAGATTTACAGAAAGTAGAAATTCAGGAACGTGAAGTTCCGACACCAAAAAGTGATGAAGTGCTTGTAAAAGTAGAGTATGTAGGAATCTGTGGTTCTGACTTACATTACTATGAATCAGGAAGAATCGGAGATTTTATCGTAGAAACTCCTTTCGTACTGGGACATGAAGCAGGTGGTACTGTTGTGGAAGTTGGCGAAAATGTAAAACATTTAAAAGTTGGTGACAGAGTTGCCTTAGAGCCAGGAAAAACCTGTGGAAAATGCGAATTCTGCAAACAGGGTAAATACAATCTGTGTAAAGACGTTGTATTCTTCGCAACTCCGCCGGTAGACGGTGTATTCCAGGAGTATGTTGCACATGAAGCTGACCTTTGTTTCAAACTTCCGGAAAACGTAAGTACAATGGAAGGTGCATTAATTGAACCATTAGCAGTTGGTATGCATGCCGCAAATCAGGGAGGTGCTCATCTTGGACAGACAGCAGTTGTGACAGGTGCAGGATGCATCGGTCTTGTAACTCTGCTTTCTTTGAAAGCAATGGGTGTATCTAATGTAATTGTAGTTGATATTATGGAAAAACGTCTGCAGAAAGCATTGGAACTTGGAGCAACAGCAGTTATCAACGGAAAAGAAGAAGATACGGTTGCCCGCATTATGGAACTGACAGGTGGAAGAGGATTTGACCTCGGAATCGAAACCGCAGGTTCTCAGATTACAGCTTCCCAGTTAATAAAAGGTGCAAATAAAGGCGCAACTATCGTATTTGTCGGATACAGTGCAAGCGGTGAAATGACACTGCCAATCGGTATGGCACTTGACAAAGAACTGACATTTAAAACTGTATTCCGTTACAGAAATATTTATCCGATGGCAATCGATGCAGTTGCTTCCGGAAAAATCAATATCAAAGATATCGTAACAGACTACTTTGAGTTAGATGATATTCAGAATGCACTGGATTCCTGCGTAAAGAATAAAGCAGATATCGTAAAAGGTGTAATTAAAGTCTGCTAATAAAATAGTCTGCTGATAAATAAAGAGAGGAATTGAGGAAAAAGATGAGAGACAGAAAAAAAGCAAGAGAACGGGCAGAAGCACTGGTTTCACAGATGACAGTAGATGAGATGGCAAGTCAGTTAAAATTTGATGCTCCGGCAATTGAAAGACTTGGAATTCCTGCATATAACTGGTGGAATGAAGGACTTCACGGAGTAGCAAGAGCCGGTACAGCAACCGTATTCCCACAGGCAATCGCAATGGCGGCAGCGTGGGATACAGATTTAATGAAGGCAGAGGCTTCTGTTATTTCAGAAGAAGCACGTGCAAAATATAATGAGTCTATAAAGCATGGAGACAGAGACATTTACAAAGGGCTTACTTTATGGTCTCCAAATGTAAATATCTTCCGTGACCCAAGATGGGGAAGAGGACATGAAACTTATGGGGAAGACCCGACTTTAACATCCAGACTTGCAGTTCCATTTATCGAAGGACTGCAGGGTGATGGAGAATATTTAAAGACAGCAGGATGTGCAAAACATTTTGCAGTTCACTCCGGACCGGAAGCACTTCGTCATTCTTTCGATGCAAAAGCAAACAAGAAAGATATGTATGAAACCTATCTTCCAGCTTTTGAAGCCTGCGTAAAAGAAGCGGATGTAGAAGCAGTGATGGGAGCTTACAACCGTACAAACGGAGAACCGTGCTGTGCAAGTGAAGAACTGATGGAACATATTCTTCGTGAAGACTGGAAATTTGAAGGTCATTATGTATCAGACTGCTGGGCAATCCGTGATTTTCATGAACACCATATGGTAACCAAAAACGGTGTAGAATCTTCAGCACTGGCATTAAATAAAGGCTGTGACTTAAACTGTGGCTGTACTTATCTGTGTTTAAAAGAAGCATTAAATAAAAGACTGACCACAAAAGAAAAAGTAAAAGAGGCTGCAATCCGTCTCTTTACTACAAGATTTCTGCTTGGAATGTTCGACGAGACTGAATTTGATAAGATTCCGTATACAGCAGTAGAATCCAAAGAACATCTGGAACTTTCCAGAAAAGCAGCAGAAGAAAGCATTGTTCTTCTTAAGAATAATGGAATCTTACCGCTCAAAAAAGAAGAACTTAAGATTATTGGTGTTATCGGACCAAATGCAGATAACAGAAGCTCTCTGGATGGAAATTATCATGGGACAGCTTCCCGTTATATTACAGCACTTGAAGGAATTCAGGATTATGTCGGCGATGATGTAAGAGTCATGTATGCAAAAGGAAGTCATTTATTTCTGGATAAAGAAGAAGCGCTTGCACAGGAAGATGACAGAATTGCAGAAGCACTCAGCGTAGCAGAGCATAGTGACGTGGTTGTACTATGTATTGGTCTGGACGAATCACTTGAGGGAGAAGAGGGAGATACCGGAAATGCTTATGCGTCCGGAGATAAAGAGAATCTTGAATTTCCAAAGAGTCAGCAGAGACTGATGCATGCAGTATTAGAAACCGGTAAAAAAGTAATTGTATGCAACTTTACCGGAAGTGCCATGAATCTTTCTGAGGCAGAAGAAAAAGCAGAGGCAGTCATTCAGGCATGGTATCCGGGTTCACAGGGTGGAAAAGCACTGGCAAATATCTTATTTGGCGAAGTTTCTCCAAGTGGAAAACTGCCGATTACCTTCTATCGTACCTTAGATCAACTGCCAGATTTCACAGATTATTCTATGAAGGGCAGAACTTATCGTTATCTGACCGAAGAACCATTATATCCATTTGGATATGGTTTAAGCTATGGGGATGTGCAGGTGGAAAAGGCAGAATTTGCAAAAGCACCGGAAAAAGAGCAGGATGCTGAAATTTGCGTTACCGTGAAAAATTATTCTGAAGTAGCAACAAGAGATGTAGTAGAAGTGTATATCAAGAATCAGGATTCCAAGTATGCACCGGTAAATCCGGCTCTGTGCGGATTTGCAAAAGTTTCTCTTAGAGCAGGGGAAGAAAAAGAACTGACCATTATAGTTTCAAAAGAAGCTTATAAAGTCGTAAATGACGAAGGAGAAAAGATTTTTGATTCTTCTTCCAGTATTCTCTTTATCGGAACAAACGGTCCGGATAAGAGAAGCGAAGCTTTAACAGGAAAGGTAACAAAGCAGTTAGTAATTAACTGGTAAAAATCAGAGCTGCGAGGGCAGGAATTTCATAATTCCTGCCCTTGTTTTCGTTACTGGAAAGTGATACAATAAATAGTACTGTGGTATAGTGTAGATACGCTTACAGTATGACACTTATGTTTAAGCTAGTAATAAAATCAGGAGTATAATTAAGTATGAATATAATTGAGAAAATGTTTGGTACTCACAGCCAGCGAGAATTAAAACGTATCATGCCGATTGTAGATAAGATTGATTCCCTTCGTCCATCTATGCAGGCGCTTTCCGATGAAGAACTTCGTGGAAAAACAAGGGAGTATAAAAAACGTCTGGAAGAAGGCGAAACACTGGATGATTTACTTCCGGAAGCATTTGCAACCGTACGTGAGGCAGCAAAGCGAGTATTAAATATGGAGCACTACCGTGTTCAGTTAATCGGTGGAATTATTCTTCATCAGGGTCGTATCGCAGAGATGAGAACCGGTGAAGGTAAAACATTGGTATCTACCCTTCCGGCTTACTTAAATGCACTGGAGGGAAAAGGTGTCCACATCGTAACAGTCAATGACTATCTGGCACACCGTGATGCAGAGTGGATGGGAAAAGTTCATGAATTTTTAGGACTGACGGTAGGTGTTGTACTCAATTCCATGAAAAATGATGAAAGACGTGCACAGTATGCCTGCGATATCACTTATGTAACCAATAACGAATTAGGATTCGATTACCTGCGTGATAATATGGTAATCTATAAAGAACAGTTAGTGCAAAGAGATTTACATTATGCAATCATCGATGAGGTTGACTCGGTATTAATTGATGAGGCAAGAACGCCTCTTATTATTTCCGGTCAGAGTGGAAAATCCACAAAGCTCTATGAAGTATGCGATATTCTTGCAAGACAGTTAGAGCGTGGAGAAGCCAGTGGTGAAATGACCAAAATGACAGCTATCATGGGTGAGGAAATCATCGAGACCGGTGACTTTATCGTAAATGAAAAAGATAAAATCGTAAACCTGACAGAACAGGGTGTTCATAAAGTAGAAAAATTCTTTAATATTGAAAACCTGGCAGACCCGGAAAATCTGGAAATCCAGCATAATATTATTCTTGCACTGCGTGCTCATAATTTAATGTTCCGCGATCAGGATTATGTGGTAAAAGACGATGAGGTTTTAATCGTTGATGAATTTACCGGACGTATTATGCCGGGACGTCGTTATTCAGATGGTCTGCATCAGGCGATTGAGGCAAAAGAACATGTAAAAGTAAGACGTGAGAGTAAAACGCTTGCAACGATTACCTTCCAGAATTTCTTTAATAAATATACAAAGAAATCCGGTATGACCGGTACAGCCTTGACCGAAGAAAAAGAGTTCCGTGAAATCTATGGAATGGACGTTATCGAGATCCCGACCAACCGTCCGGTTGCACGTATTGACTATGATGATGCCGTTTACATGACCAAGAAAGAAAAATTTCATGCAGTTGTTGAGGCGATTAAAGAAGCACATGCAAAAAACCAGCCGGTACTGGTTGGTACGATTACCATTGAGACCTCTGAATTAATCAGTAAAATGTTAAAGAGGGAAGGAATCCCTCATCAGGTATTAAATGCAAAATATCATGAGAAAGAAGCCGAAATCGTTGCACATGCAGGGGAAGCCGGAATGGTTACTATTGCTACGAATATGGCAGGTCGTGGTACCGATATCAAGCTGGATGATGTAGCAAGAGAAGCCGGTGGTTTGAAAATCATTGGTACAGAGCGTCATGAATCCAGACGAATTGACAATCAGTTGCGTGGACGTTCCGGTCGTCAGGGAGACCCGGGTGAATCTCGCTTTTACATTTCTCTGGAAGATGATTTAATGCGTTTGTTCGGTTCTGAAAAACTGATGGGAGTATTCAAATCTCTTGGTGTTGCAGAAAATGAACAGATTGAACATAAGATGCTTTCCAATGCAATTGAAAAGGCACAGCAGAAGATTGAAGGAAATAACTATGGTGTTCGTAAGAACCTGTTAGATTATGACCAGGTAAATAATGAACAAAGAGAAATCATTTACAAAGAAAGACGCCGTGTACTGGATGGAGAGAACATGCGTGATTCTATCTACAAGATGATTACAGATACCGTAGAACATGCAGTAGAAATGTGCTTCTCTGATGATGTAGATACCGCAGAATGGGATTTAGAAGAATTTAATTCTGTACTCTTACCGACGATTCCATTAAAAGCTCTGACCAAAGAAGATGTCAAAGGCAAAAAGAAAAAACAGGTAGAACAGGAATTAAAAGAAGCTGCTGTCAAACTCTATGAGGAAAAAGAAGCAGAATTCCCGGAAGCAGAACAGCTTCGTGAATTAGAGCGTGTTATCCTCTTAAAAGTAATCGACCAGAAATGGATGGATCACATCGATGATATGGATCAGTTACGTCAGGGTATCGGACTTCAGGCTTATGGTCAGAGAGACCCGAGAGTCGAATACAAAATGCAGGCTTATGAAATGTTTGATAACATGATTAACAACATTCAGGAGACAACGGTTCGTCTGTTGTATCATGTAAGAATTGAACAGAAGGTAGAAAGAGAACAGGTTGCACAGGTAACCGGTACAAATAAAGATGAATCCGGTCCGAAAAAGCCGATTCAAAGAGAAGAAAACAAAATTTATCCAAATGACCCATGCCCATGTGGAAGCGGTAAAAAATATAAACAGTGCTGTGGAAGAAAAAGAATCTAAAGCAGATACAGATAAAAGAGAACGGGCAAAAACAAAAAGCCGGAAGGTGAACAAATGGGACAGATTGTAGAATTTACAATGGAAAGAGAAGGACTGGTAAAAGAGGGTGACCGAGTAGAATTAAAAGAGGACTGCGCGAGTACTATGTCCGGACAGATGTATTATTATACAATTAAAGATGCCATTGCAATGTCAAGTAATTTAAAACGTCCACTTAAGAAATTAAGCGGTACGGTAATAAAAGTCGAGCCACAGATTTCCATTTATATGGTTTCTGTGGAAATCGATGAGGAATAAAAATAAAAAAATATTCATGAAAGTAGGTGAAGCTATTGGTAGAATTAGACCAGTTTAAGTATACATTAAACGGATATAATGGACCACTAGTGGAAGTGAGGGATTCACTTTGACCTCGCTAACAAAGAAAAAAGGGTCGAAGAATTAGAAAGAGAAATGGAAGCTCCTGATTTTTGGGACAATCCGGAGCGTTCCCAGAAAATGATGAAAGAGCTGAGTACCTTAAAAGAGGATATTCAGATTTATCAGAAATTAGAGACACAAAAAGAAGAAATCGAGCTGATGATTGAGATGGGATACGAAGAAAATGATGCTTCGGTCATTCCTGAAATTCAGGACATGCTCGATGAATTTCAGGCGGATTTTGAAAAAATCCGTGTAAAAACACTGCTTTCCGGTGAATACGATAAGGACAATGCGATTTTGACCTTACATGCCGGGGCGGGAGGAACAGAATCCTGCGACTGGGCGGGCATGCTTTATCGAATGTATCAAAGATGGGCGGATCGTCATGGCTATTCCACTGAGGTACTGGATTATCTGGATGGAGACGAAGCAGGAATCAAATCTGTTACGATTCAGATTAATGGGGAAAATGCGTATGGATATTTGAAATCCGAAAAGGGAGTACACCGTCTGGTGCGTATTTCTCCGTTTAATGCAGCAGGAAAGAGACAAACTTCTTTTGTATCCTGTGATGTGATGCCGGATATTGAAGAAGATGTTGATGTAGAAATCAAAGACGATGATTTGAGAATTGATACCTACCGTTCCAGTGGAGCAGGTGGACAGCATATCAACAAAACTTCATCAGCGATTCGTATTACTCATCTTCCGACCGGAATTGTGGTACAGTGCCAGAATGAGCGTTCCCAGTTCCAAAATAAAGATAAGGCGATGCAGATGTTGAAAGCAAAACTGTACTTGTTAAAACAGCAGGAACAGGAGCAGAAACTTTCCGGTATTCAGGGTGAATTAACTGAAATTGGCTGGGGAAATCAGATTCGTTCTTATGTCATGCAGCCATACACAATGGTAAAAGACCACAGAACCAATGAGGAATCCGGAAATGTAGATGCAGTTATGGATGGAGATATTGATCGTTTTATCAATGCTTATCTAAAATGGATTGCGCTTGGAAATAAGAAAAACAGTTGATAAAAATACAAGAATGTGTTAATATCTTTTGGAGAAACACAAATGTATTTTTGGAACAAACAAAGGGGAAGCGAATGTCAGATAATAAAAGGTATTTTGTAGTAACAGAAAAGGCAGTCCCGGAAGTACTGTTAAAAGTAGTAGAGGCAAAAAAACTTTTGGAGTCAAAACGGACTGTAACGGTACAGGAAGCCGTAGAAGCAGTAGGAATCAGCAGAAGTTCCTTTTATAAATACAAAGATGATATCTTTCCTTTTCGTGAAAAAACCAAAGGACAGAATATTACATTTATTCTTCAGATGGATGATGAACCAGGACTGCTCTCAGGTGTATTAAAAACGATTGCCTACTATCATGGCAATATTCTTACCGTACACCAGAGTATTCCGATTAACGGAATTGCCAGTCTTACATTAAGTGTACAGATTTTGCCTGCACAGGGTGATGCAGAAGCAATGGTGGCGGAGATTGAACACATCGAGGGCGTTCACTATCTGAAAATCTTAGGTAGGGAGTAGAGGAAAGATGATACAGATTGCGGTATTAGGCTATGGTACAGTAGGCTCGGGAGTTGTGGAAGTAATCAACACCAATCATGAGAGCATTAATAAAAGAGTAGGACAGGAAGTCAACATTAAATATGTGTTAGATTTACGTGACTTCCCGGGAGACCCGGTAGAAAAAGTTTTGGTTCATGATTATGAAACCATTATCAATGACCCGGAAGTAGATATTGTAGTGGAAGTAATGGGTGGTGTAGAACCGGCGTATACTTTTACCAAACGTGCACTTCAGGCAGGAAAGAGTGTCTGCACATCCAATAAAGAATTAGTTGCAAGACATGGTTTGGAACTGCTTAAAATTGCAGAAGAGAAAAATATTAACTATATGTTTGAAGCAAGCTGTGGCGGTGGTATTCCGATTATCCGTCCACTTCACTCTTCTTTAACAGCAGATGAGATCGATGAGATTTCCGGTATCTTAAATGGTACAACAAACTATATTCTTTCAAAAATGCAGGCTGAGAATGCAGATTTTGAAGAAGTATTAAAAGAAGCTCAGGAAAAAGGGTATGCAGAAAGAAATCCGGAAGCAGACGTAGAGGGATATGATGCCTGCAGAAAGATTGCAATCTTATCCTCTCTGGCATTTGGAAACCATGTAAATTATGAAGAGATTTACACAGAAGGTATTACAAAAATCACAGTAGAAGATATGAAGTATGCTTCAGCACTTGGCATGAGCATTAAACTGCTTGCGACAAGCAAGAAAGAAAATGATAAATTCTATGCGATGGTAAGTCCGGTACTTGTTGGAACAGACAGCCCGCTTTACAGTGTAAATGATGTCTTTAATGCAATCTTCGTACATGGAAATGTACTCGGAGATGCAATGTTCTATGGAAGTGGAGCAGGAAAACTTCCGACAGCAAGCGCAGTTGTAGGAGATGTTGTAGATTGTGCAAAACATCTTCACGAAAATGTGATGACAAGCTGGAACAGTGAAAAATTAGATTTAATGGATATCAAAGAAGTGGTTCATCCATTCCTGGTTCGTATAAAAGGAAAGGAAGCGGAAATGGCAGATGCAGTAAAAGCTGTATTTGGTGCAGTAAAAACTGTATCCGTTCCGGATGTGGAAGGCGAATTTGCAATTATCACAGGACCGTTAAGCGAAGCAGAGTACGAAGCAAAAGCAGCAAAACTTCCGGAAATCATCTCCAGAATCCGTTTTAAAGCGTAAAAAATGAAAGAGGCTGTTCTGTCAAAAACAGCCTCTTTTTTAATTTCCAAGCACATCAATTCCCCATTTCCATTTCAAAAAATTCCGTAAAATCCATTGTACTAAAATAATGATACCGGCAAATTTAATATAGTTGTCCCGGTATCTTAAACCTATGGCGAAGTTCCCCTTTGATAAAAGTTCGATACTGTGACTGATCATGAAAATCAAATATACGACTGCTGTATAAGGAACAACCGGATGATAGAGCAGGGAACGTAAAAAATGTCCATGTAAAAAGGCGATACATGCCCGTGTTCCGCCGCATCCCGGACAGTAATATCCGGTCAGGGTACGGAAGAGACAGGGGAGATGAAAGAAGGTTCTGAAATGGGAAAACTTTGCTATCAATAAATAACTTAGAAAAATTCCGAGTAAAATCCACCCTAAGAGATATAGATTTTTTTCTTCCTGTTTATGCATAATGGAATACATCCTCTTTTCTTGACAAAATGAAAAAATAATCTTACACTAATTGAAATGGACAATTGAAATAAACAGTTAATTACAAAAGATTGGAGACTTTATTTTATGAAAAGAACTTCTGCTTCTCTTAAGCTGATTGCGAGACAGCAACTGAGTGGAAATTATGGAACTCCGATGGCAGGAATTTTACTGCTTGGACTTTGTTCCTTTCTTCCCTCTTTTTTTATTTCTTCTACGATGGGTACCGGTACAACAATGGGACTGGTTACTTCGCAGATTTTAGTGTATGTTATTTCACTTCTTGTCAGCGTGTTGAAGGCTGGATATAGTAAAATGATGGTAAATATCTGTCGTGGAGAGTCTTTTGAAGGAAAAGACCTGGCATTTGCATTTACGCATCATCCAGACCGTTTTATTATTGTACACCTGATTATTCTGATTGTACAGTTTGTAATTGGTCTGCCGTTTAATATTCCACTCTGGACAGACAGTAGCAGTATTTCTTATATCTGGCTTTCTGTACTTGCAATGTGTGTGGATACAATAGTAGCTTTGGTTTTAAATCTGTTTTTGGCTGTTACGGATTATCTGTTATTGGATGATATCAATTTATCAGCAGTGGATGCAATGAAAAAAAGCTGTTCCCTTATGAAAGGAAATAAGTGGCGTTATTTCTATATTAATTTAAGTTTTATTCCACTGCTTCTGGCAAGTATGCTGACCTGCTATATTGGTCTGTTATGGCTGATGCCTTATATGGAAGCAACGATGGCAGCGTTTTATCTGGATTTAAAAGGTGAGTTTGACAAAAAAGAAGAACCGGTAATTGAACTGGAAACAAAAGAATATGAAAATTTAAAATAAAAAAATTAGACTGGAAAAATCAGATTAGAAAAATAAAAATCCTGTTTTGAGGTTTTCGATTCCTCAAAGCAGGATTTTTTTGTTTTAGTTAAGTGGATATTCGCAATCCGCTTCGCTACTTGCTCATAACCAAATAGCTGCTACGCGCTTATCAGAAGGGACTTGCTTGATTTGGTTAAATTACATTATGATGTCCGGATTCTTCCTGATGAGGAGTCGGATATTCATAGTAATAGTCGTAGCCATCGGAATCATCTCCATCATAAGGCGTATGGTCGTAGTGATAAGGCTGTGAATTTTCATAGTTATGATCGGAATCTGAACCGGCGTTTGGATAAAGATAATCATACAGAAAATTGTAGATGTCATTTTCGGAATAATCGTCCGGATGCTCGATAATGTCCAGATATTGCTTGAAAAATTCGGTGTTGGTCGAATTTGAAGTGAATCGAACCAGAAATACAGCAAGCAAAATTAAAACAGCTATTAAACTGATACCTGATAAAATCATGCCGACACGCGCATTTTGTGGACGGGTTCGGTCGCCTTTGGAAAGTGCACCAAGAATCAAGGCAAGTCCTGCAAAAACAAGGGCAAGCGGTGGCATACAACAGATTGATAACAGGGAAAGAATTCCAAGAATCAAAGAGGCGGAGGCACAGCTTGAACTCCCTTGATAACGCTGAGGCTGTTCATAATAAGGCGGTGTCTGTGGCGGAAAATTATCATTTGAATTATAAAAATTATCCATTTTGTAAAAACCTCATTTCTCAAAAATAAAAAAATTGTTATTGCTCATTTTAACACGTTGTACCGATTAGGGCAAGCGTTTGAACGCAGATAAGCATTCCGCCGCTTAAAGTGCGCAGAAACCTTATGTGTCAGGCAAATGTTTGGGATGAAATCTGTCAATTCCTCAAAATTGACTAAAAATTATCAGAATAGTCAAAAATAGGGGATAAAAGGGCAGTTTGAAAAATATTACAATAAAAAGATAAGAAAAATTTGACCGTTGGAAATGAGGTAACACTATGGGCAGTGCATACGAAGGAGTATTGCAAAGACTGCAGATGTACAGACAAAAGAGAAAACTGAATCAGAAGAGCATGAGTCAGATGATGGGTGTTACCCAGAGCCACTATAGTAAGTTGGAACAGGGAAAGACCATTATTTCAGCAGAAGAACTCAAAAATTTTGACAGTCATGGCTGTGATATGGATTATCTGCTGACAGGAGAGGAATGTGAAGAAACGATATTAAATCACTATCTGGGTGTCTGTAAGAAAGAAATAAAAAGCGATTTCTTACAGCTTATGGTCTGGACAATAGAGCAGGGTATCAATATTTCGGGAAAAGAACAGAAAAATGGAGTGGATTATACCAAAGAAATCAGACTGCTCCGTTATTCTGCTTTTGAAAAAGAGACGGATTCAAGAACAATCTGGTATTGGATGAGAAAAGCAAGTGATATTACACAGGATAAGATGGCACAGCATTTAGATATTACGACAAAAAGGTATCGTGAAATTGAAAAAGGCAGATTAGGTGTTAATGCAGAACTTCTGGCAGTGTTGTATCAGAATCTGGGTTATCCGCCATCTGTTGTTTTTTATGAGGATGTACAAAACATTAGCAGTTTAAATAAAGTATGGCAGGAATTTGATTCTGATTTACAAAAGGAATTGGAAGTATTTTTAAAGGCAGGTCTGGAAATCTGCAATCGAAATCAAATTCAAAAACAAAATCAAGAGGAGTAAAACGCAGTGGATTTTTAATAAAAAAGTTCATTGCGTTTTTTGTTTTCTTGACAAAACTGTCATAGGTTGGTAAGGTTAGAAAGAAAGCAAATGGCAAGAATTGCTTGATTTAAAAGGAGAAAATTATGGACATTATTTTAGCTTTGACCAAAGAACTAAATGTGGAAAAGTGGCAGATAGAGGCTGCTGTAAAATTGATAGATGAAGGAAATACGATTCCATTTATTTCCCGTTACCGAAAAGAAGTAACCGGTGCTTTAAATGATGAAGTGCTTCGTAATTTAAACGACAGACTGACTTATCTTAGAAATCTGGAAGAGAAGAAAACTCAGGTGCTTTCCAGCATTGAAGAACAGGGAAAGCTGACTGAAGAATTAAAGAAACAGATTTTAGAAGCGCAGACGCTGGTTGTGGTAGAGGATTTATATCGTCCATACCGCCCGAAACGCCGTACCAGAGCAACGATTGCAAAAGAAAAAGGGTTGGAACCTCTTGCAAATATTATTTTATTACAGATGACAGACAAATCCCTTGAAGAAGAAGCGAAGGCATTTGTCTCCGAAGAAAAAGAAGTGACAACAGTGGAAGAGGCTATTTCCGGTGCAAAAGATATCGTAGCAGAAAGCATTTCTGATAAAGCGGATTACCGTAGTGAAATTCGTGAGCGCACTTTCAGGAAAGGTATGCTTGTCTCAACTGCAAAAAAACCGGAAGAGACGTCTGTTTATGAGAAATATTATGAGTATGAAGAACGTGTGGAAAAAATGCCGGGACACCGGGTGCTTGCTATTAATCGTGGAGAGAAAGAGAAGTTTTTAGGCGTAAAAATTGAAGCTCCGACAGAAGAAATTTTAGGTTATCTCCAGAGAGAGATTATTACAAGAAAAAATCCAAATACACAGGATGTATTAAAAGAAGCAATCGAGGATAGTTATAATCGTCTGATTGCACCTGCAATTGAGAGAGAAATCCGAAACAGTATGACGGAAAAAGCAGAAGATGAATCCATTAAAGTCTTTAAGAAAAATCTTCAGCAGTTGTTGATGCAGCCGCCGATTGTTGGAAAAGTAGTGCTTGGATGGGACCCGGCGTTTCGTACCGGTTGTAAACTTGCAGTGGTAGATGAAACCGGAAAAGTCTTGGATACGGTTGTGATTTATCCGACTGCACCGACCACTCCCGCTAAGATTGCATCAGCAAAAGAAACACTGAAAAAATTAATTAAAAAATACAATGTCAGCCTGATTTCTCTTGGAAATGGAACCGCTTCAAGAGAATCCGAACAGATTATTGTGGAACTTTTAAAAGAAATTCCGGAGAAGGTTCAGTATGTAATTACAAACGAGGCAGGAGCTTCTGTATACTCTGCAAGTAAATTGGCTACCGAAGAATTTCCAAACTTTGATGTAGGACAAAGAAGTGCCGCTTCCATTGCAAGACGACTTCAGGACCCGCTTGCAGAGCTGGTAAAAATTGACCCGAAGTCCATTGGTGTCGGACAGTATCAGCATGATATGAACCAGAAAAAATTAGGGGAAGCCCTGTCTGGAGTTGTAGAGGACTGCGTGAATAAAGTCGGAATTGATTTAAATACCGCTTCGGTTTCTCTGCTTGAATATATTTCCGGTATCAGCAAAGCGATTGCAAAAAATATCGTAGCATACCGTGAGGAAAATGGACGTTTTGAGAGTCGAAAAGAACTTTTAAAAGTACCAAAATTAGGACCGAAAGCGTTTGAACAGTGTGCAGGTTTCCTTCGTATTACAGGGGGAAGCAATCCGCTTGATGCAACCAGTGTGCATCCGGAAAGCTATGAAGTAGCAGAAAAATTCCTGGAAAATATGGGAACAACTGCAGAGGATATTTTCAAGGGTCATGGTGCATTTTATGTAAAAGATTATAAAAAGATGGCAGAGTCTCTTGGAACGGGAGAAATAACCCTTCGTGATATCGTAAAAGAACTTGGAAAACCAGGACGTGATCCGAGAGAAGAAATGCCAAAACCGGTGCTTCGTACCGACGTGCTTGATATGAAAGATTTAAAAGAAGGCATGATTTTAAAAGGTACAGTGCGAAATGTCATCGACTTTGGTGCATTTGTGGATATCGGAGTGCATCAGGACGGACTGGTACACATTTCACAGATGACAGACCGATATATCAAACATCCACTTGAAGCAGTCAGCGTTGGAGACATCGTGGAAGTCAAAGTGTTAAATGTGGATGAAAAGAAAAAGCGAATTTCCCTTACTATGAAAGGAATTCAGTAAATAGAAGTAAGAGATAGAAGCAAGAGAGGAAGTTTTTAACATGAGTGAGAACAGAGAAAGAATCCTGAAATTACAGGAAAAAATGCAGGAATTAAACATTGATATGTATTTGGTTCCTACAGCAGATTTTCATCAGTCTGAATATGTAGGGGATTACTTTAAAGCCAGAAAATGGCTTTCTGGTTTCAGTGGTTCAGCAGGTACACTGCTTGTAACCGATGACCAGGCATATTTATGGACAGACGGAAGATATTTTATTCAGGCAGCGAAAGAACTTGAAGATACCGGAGTTACTTTAATGAAGATGCGTGAACCAGGCGTTCCGACAGTCGATGAATTTCTGGAAATGAACCTGGTAAAAGGTTCCTGCCTTGCCTGCGACGGAAGAGTCATCAGCGTGTCACAGGGAAAAGCATACAAAAAAATGATGGAAGACAAAGAAGGACGGTTCTATTGTCAGGAAGACTTATTAGACGGCATCTGGAATGACCGTCCGGAACTGTCCAAAGAACTGGCTTATCTTGTGGATATAAAATATGTTGGAACATCCAGAGAAGAAAAAATCGAGATGGTGCGCAGAGCAATGAAAAAATATGAAGCTGACGTGCACATCTTATCCAGTCTGGACGATATCGCATGGCTGTTAAACATCCGTGGAAACGATATTATTTACAATCCGGTTGTGCTTTCTTATGTCATTGTGAAAGCAGACGAAGTCATTTTCTATGTGCAGGATGGCGTGGTTTCTGATGAAATCAAGAACGAATTAGAAAAAGCCGGAGTGGTACTCCGCCCATACTTTGCGATTTATGAAGAAGTAAAAACACTTGCAAAAGACAGTAAGATTTTATTAGATGAAGGTGTAGTAAACTATACATTATTTGAAAATCTGCCAGAAGAAGTTACCACAGTCAATGCGATGAATCCGACCAAACCGGCAAAAGCAATGAAAAATGCGGTTGAGATGGAAAATGAACGCATTGCGCACATCAAAGATGCAAGAGCAATGTGCAGATTTATTTACTGGTTAAAGAAAACGGTGCCAGAGGGAACAGTGGATGAATACAATGCTGCAGAAAAAAGCAGAGAGTTTCGTGAAGAAGATAAAGACTGTCTGGATTTAAGTTTTGAAACAATCTGTGCTTATGGATCAAACGCTGCAATGTGTCATTATGCACCGTCAAAAGAGGACTGTGCAAAAGTGGAATCAAAAGGATTTTTCCTGATTGATTCCGGCGGACAGTACTGGCAGGGAACAACGGATATCACAAGAACGATTGCGGTAGGACCGTTAAGCGAAGAAGAGAAAAAACATTTTACGCTTGTATTAAAAGGAAATATTCGTCTGGCAATGGCAAAATTCCCGTATGGCGTAGGCGGTGCACATCTGGATATACTGGCAAGAGGTGCACTGTGGGATGCGGGACTGGATTTCAATCACGGAACCGGTCATGGAGTCGGATATCTCTTAAATGTACATGAAGGACCACAGAACATCAACTGGAACAGTGGAATCCGTCCGGGTGGAATGATTCCGCTTGAAGAAGGCGTATTGATTTCCGATGAACCAGGACTGTATCTGGAAGGAAAATACGGAATCCGCTGTGAAAACCTGCTGATGTGCAAAAAAGCAGAAAAAAATGACTATGCACAGTTTATGAACTTTGAAGTCGTAACGCTTGTGCCATTTGAACGAGAAGCAATCATTCCGGAACTTTTGGGAGAAACGGAATTAAAATGGTTAAATGAATATCATAAACATGTGTATGAAGTAGTAGAGCCATTGTTGGAAAACAAAGAAGAAAAGGAATGGCTCAAAGAAGCAACAGCGGAGATAAAATAAAGTTCAAGTCGAATATTGAGATAAAAAGGGAGAATGATTATGTGGACGAGAGCAGACTTAAAAGAAAGAGGAAAACTTTGCTTCCATAGAAACTACGCAGCATCTGTCTTAGCAGGTTTGATGATTACAATTGCAACAGCTTCGATAGGTGGCAGTTATGATGTCAGAGGCACAGTGAATGGTGTCGTAAATGACAGTAGCTATTCCGCAGATATTTCACTGCCGATTGTGGGTGGAGTTACATTATTTGTTCTGATTTTAAAGATTTTTGTGTTAAATGTATTGATGGTTGGAGCAGTTCGCTTTTTTATTGAAAATCGAGACTATAATGCACCTGTTTCAAAGATAGGATTTGGATTTCAGAATGGAAATTTTGCAAATGTGGCAATGGTAATGTTTATGCAGAATTTATATATTTTCTTATGGACACTTTTGTTTGTAATTCCAGGAATTGTAAAATCCTATTCTTACCGCATGGTTCCATATATTCTGGCAGAACAGCCGGATATTAATTATCGGGATGCAATCCGCATCAGCCGTGAGATGATGGATGGAGAAAAGATGAATACATTTGTGCTGGATTTATCGTTTATTCTTTGGGGACTGCTTGGTGCAGTGACCTGTGGTCTGGGAGTAGTATTCTATGTAAAACCTTATGTGGAAGCAACAAATGCAGAATTGTATGTGACTCTTCGTAATAAATGGAATATGGGAAATACGAAAACGGCGACATTTGATTTTTAAAAAATGAAAAAGAAACAAGAAAAGGTTCGGAAGAAGTTGAATTTCTTCTGAACCTTTTTGCGTATATGTTTGATTTAAGCTATAAAGTTGTACTTGGCAGTCGTTTGATATCTTTGAGTGCATTCATAATCAGATGATAAGTCAATTCTGCCATTTGAAGCGGGGTATCTGTAGTATCTCCAGATTCCAGCCAGGATTTGACCATACCCACACAACCGGTCAGACAAAAGGCATAAGCATATTTAATATTGGTTACGTCTGTAGCAAATGTTGTAGTCAGAACATGCAGGCTGTGTTGTGAAATAATAGATTCCATACGAAGCACAAATGCCATGTCTCCGTTTGAACCAAGCAGGGCATTGCAGATATCGCGGTTATCCCATAATACTTCTAAAATTTCCTTAATCATAGGGAAACTTTCTTTGTAATAAGAATCCACAGGATGATTATTTACAATCTGATTGATTTCCCCCTCAAGCTCATCCTCGATTGATTCTAACATCTGGTAAATATCTGTGTAGTGAAGATAAAAAGTAGAACGGTTAATATCAACTTCATCAACTAATTCTTTTACCGTAATTTCTTTGATACTTTTCGTCTGCATCAATTTCGCAAGTCCGGCACGAAGTTGAGCTTTGGTTTTTCGGACTCTTCGGTCAGTTTTCTTTTCCATATATAAGACTCCTCTCAGGTTTTTGAAGAAAAAGCAACATAAATGATAAAAAATGTCTATTAATGTACATAAAAACTAGTTATTGATGGTTGTATCACTGTTGCACCTTTAGTATAATTCATCATGAAGAAAAAATCAACACAATATCTATTAAACTATTCAAAGTACGTTAAACAAATCGAAATCGGATAAGCGATTTGACGTAGAAAGAAACAGAGTTATCAATTATCTTTTAGAAATGATAAGCATTTCAAAGATAACAAATATCCGAAAGAGAAAACTGAATAAGGAAAGGGGAATGTATATGCTAGGGAAAGAGTGGAAAAGCTTGTTCAAGAATAAGTTGCTTTTAGTGGTTGTAATTGCTGTTATTGCAATACCGACGATTTACACCACACTTTTTCTGGGGTCAATGTGGGATCCTTATGGAAATCTTGATAAACTTCCGGTAGCGGTAGTCAATAAAGATAAACCGGTGACCTACAATGACAAGGAACTTAAAGTCGGAGAGAAATTAGTCGATAAGCTGAAAGATGAGGATTCTCTTTGTTTTAACTTTGTAGACCAGGAGACAGCAGCCAGAGGTTTAAAAAACGGAACTTATTACATGGTAATTACGATTCCGGAAAATTTCTCAGAAAATGCATCCACAGTTATGGATGAAGAACCTCAGAAAATGGAACTCGATTATGATACCAATCCGGGAACAAACTACATTGCTTCTAAAATGAGTGAAACTGCAATGGAAAAGATTAAAAACAGTGTGGCCGAAGAGGTAACAAAGACTTATGTAGAAACTGTATTTGATCAGATTGTAACTGTTGGAGATGGAATGCAGGAAGCGGCAGATGGCTCTGAAGAGTTAAAAGACGGAGTTACACAGTTAGTCGATGGAAATAATACCATTTCCGAAAATCTGAATGTTTTAGCAGACAGTTCACTTACTTTTAAAGATGGTAGTGATACACTTGAAGTTGGATTAAAGCAGTATGTAGATGGTGTCAGTACGGTTGGCAGTGGAGCAACACAGCTCGACAGTGGAGCAGGTCAGTTAAAAGACGGTATTGCAACTGCGAAAACCGGAACCGCACAGCTTGCATCTGGAACCTCTCAGTTAGTATCTGGTTCCGGCCAGTTAAAAGATGGTTCCAGTGCATTAAAGACCGGACTTGACCAGTTAAATGGACAGGTGCCAACCTTACAGGATGGTGTGTATGCACTTGCAGATGGCGCAGTTCAGTTAAAGGGTGGAACTTCTCAGTTAGTTGATGGTTCTGGAAAATTAAAAACTGGAACAGCTAGTTTAAAAACTGGAGCAAGTCAGCTTGCAGCCGGAACAGAACAGCTTGAAGCCGGTGGAACTTCTCTGACAATGGGAATCAGTACAGCAGACCAGGCAATGGCAAAACTTTGTGCGGGACTTAATCAGTTACAGGAAAGCACAGCAAGTCTTCCGGAATCTTCCACAGCTTTAAATAATGGAGCATCTCAGCTTTCGGCAGGACTCGAGCAGGTAACTGCAGGAGCATCAAGTGCAGAAAGTGGTGCAAAAGCATTACAGGCAGGACTTGAAAAAGTAAATGGAACAGATGGAGCAAACTCCAAACAGCTTGTAGCAGGAGCAACAGGAATTAATGATGGTCTTAGCCAGCTTTCCGCAATGCTTCATCAGATGGCAGGAACAACTGCTTCAGCAAACGAGACTTCACAGAGCACAACAAAAGAAGTTAGCGTAGATGTATCTGGTGCAAAAGATGCAGTGAATGGATTAAAGAGTCAGGCAGATGCACTTTCATCAGCAGCAGACAGCGTAGGAAGCATCAGCACCAATCAGGAAGCGGTTACTTCAGTTGATGGATTATCAGAAGCACTGGCAACAGCCGTTGCAAATGGTGATATCAATCAGGTAGCAGACATTGCAAATCAGGCGATTGCAGCAGCGAATGCAAATGCAGCATCTGTAAATGACGCAAACAGCCAGCTTGCAAATGCAGCATCCCAGAGTGCAAGTGCAGCAGAAACACTTAGAGGTGCAAGCCAGAACGTTTCATCAGCAGCCGATAATGCAAGTGCACAGCTTGACAAAGTGGCAGGCGTTGAAACAACAACAACAAACACTTCAATTTCTGCACAGGCAGAAGTAAGCGCAGAACAGTTACAACAGTTAATTGTTACGGTTGATAAATTGAAATCAGCAAGTGACAGTTTAAAAACTGGTGTAAATAGTTATACAGGTGGTGTTCAGCAGATTACAGCACAGGCACCGGCACTTACAACTGGAATTTCAACAATTAATAGTGCATTAAGTACTCAGATTCTTCCGGGAAGCCAGACACTGGCAGCCGGAACAAAACAGCTTGCAGAACAGAGTCCGGCACTGACAGCAGGAATCCAGCAGGTAGCAGCAGGCGGAACTCAGTTTAAGTCAGAAGCCTTAGGCGGAATCCAGAGCGGTGCATCTCAACTTTTAGCAGGTATCCAGAGTGCAAACACCGGCGCAAAAGCATTAAGCGCAGGTGCAGAAGCAGCAGATACCGGAATGGGAACCCTTGCAGCAGGAATCAGCCAGGTAGACGATGGAGCAGGCAGCTTAAGTGAAGGAACTGGAACTTTGAAATCCGCTGTACCGACACTGGTAGACGGAGTCAAACAGTTAGACGATGGAGCCGGAAGTTTAGATGACGGAATGGGAACACTCTCAAGCGGAATCAAACAGGTAGATGACGGAGCAAAACAGTTATCTTCCGGAAGCGGACAGCTTTATGATGGCGCAAGTCAGTTAAAAGATGGAACAACAACCTTAGTATCCGGAACAAAACAGCTGGTAGCAAATAATAGTACACTGCTTAGCGGTGTCAGCCAGTTGAGTGATGGAGCAGCACAAATTAGTGACGGAGCCGGACAGCTTCGTGACGGAAGTGAAGAATTAGGCGATGGTCTTGATCAAGTTTATGATGGAAGTGACACATTGGCAACAAGCCTTGCGGATGGAGCAAAAGAAGTCAAAGAGACCAAGGCAGACGACAATACTTATGACATGTTCTCAAGCCCGGTAGAGGCAAGTGAAACAAAGATTACAACCGTAGAAAACAACGGACACGCAATGGCACCATATATGATGTCGGTTGGTCTTTGGGTTGGATGTATCGCATTTAGTTTAATGTATCCTCTGACAAGTTACAAAGGCAAATTAAAATCAGGATTCTCCTGGTGGATTAGCAAAGCCTCTGTACTTTATACAATTGCTTTATTACAGGGTCTTGTAATGATTGCATTACTGCATGTATTTGATGGATTTACACCACTTGAAGTTGGCAAGACATTAGCGTTTGTTTGTGTGGCAAGTGTGACATTTATGTCAATTATGTACTTCTTCACAAACTCACTTGGAAAAGTCGGAAGTTTCTTAATGTTGGTATTTATGGTAATTCAGCTGGCAGGTTCAGTTGGTACTTACCCGCTTGAAGTTTCCGGTGACTTTGTAAAATACCTGCATGACTGGGTACCGTTTACTTATACAGTAGAGGCATTCAGAAGCACAATCGCAGGTGGCGAAAGTATTATGAACGCAGTGATTTATCTGCTTATCTGGTTTGTAGTATTTAATTTGCTTACATTGATTGTATTCCAGATTCGTGCAAGAAGAATTAAGAGCAATAAAGAAACATTAGACCATTGGCTTGAAGTACATGGTCTGGCATAAATAATAAAGAGAGGGATTGCAGTCTTGGAAATAAGGCAGCAGTCCCTTTTTAAAAAAAAATTAAAAAAATTTTTCAAAAAGTGTTGACAATAGAAACAATTTGAGTTATTATAAACAAGTCTTAACGAGACAGCAACAATTAAATAACCTGCGGGTGTAGTTCAGTGGTAGAACACCAGCCTTCCAAGCTGGATATGTGGGTTCGATTCCCATCACCCGCTTTTTTGTATTTATCATTAATTATGGCTTGTAAAATCAGATTTGATTTTACAGGCTATTTTTTTTATAATGAAAAATAAAAAAAGAAAGAAGTAAAAGACATTGAGAGATTTACTGGAACAATTAGAGAGGAGAAGTTTAGATGAATCAATTTACAGGATATGAATTATTATGGCTGTTTCTAATTTATTCTTTTTTGGGATGGGTGCTGGAGACAGTCATTGCAACCGTAAGACAGCGAAAGGTGGTAAATCGAGGATTAATCAATGGTCCGTTTTGTATTATTTATGGAATTGGCGCAGTATTGATTACCATATGGTTACAGGAGCTGAGTGGATTATGGCTGTTTTTATTTTCGGCAGTTTATGCTTCTGTGGTAGAATGGATTGCAGGGCATCTGATTCAGAAAATTTATCATGAGAGATGGTGGGATTATTCAGATATTAAGTGGAATCTGGATGGATATATCTGCCTTCCGTTTTCAATCATCTGGGGTGCTCTGGGATTTGCAATTGTAAAGTGGGGAAACCGAATATTAATTGATTTTTTTGCAATTTGCCCACAATTTTTAATGCATCTCGTTATCTGGATATTGATTGGAGTGTTGGCAGTTGATGCGCTGGCTTCTTATATTTTAGTACGTGGAACAAGCAAAGAACTGGATAAATGGGAAGAGGCAAATAATCGTTTTGTTCATGTAAGTGCAAAATTTGCAAAATGGATAGCAACGCATGTAGAAGATCGTATTCATAAGGCATATCCAAAAGCAGTAAAATCAAAAGTTTTAACTAAAAATGAGACAGTATTTGCAGCAGGATGTGGCTTTTATAAAATAGTGATGCTGTTTTTTATCGGGGCATTTTTAGGAGATATCACAGAGACGATTTTCTGCCGTATCACAGCAGGCATATGGATGAGCAGAAGCAGTGTGGTGTGGGGACCTTTTAGTATTGTATGGGGGCTTGCAATTGGTGCAGTTACTGCCTTACTTTATAAATATAAAGACAAAAGTGACAGTTTTTTATTTACCGCAGGAACTTTGCTTGGCGGAGCCTATGAGTATTTGTGTAGTGTATTTACCGAAATGATGTTTGGAAAAGTATTCTGGGATTATAGTAAGATTCCATTTAACCTGGGTGGAAGAATTAACTTATTATATTGCTTTTTCTGGGGAATTGCGGCTGTTGTATGGTTCAAGAAATTATTTCCGTTTTTTGAAAAAGGAATTCAAAAGATACCGATAAAAATTGGGAAAATGGTGACCTGGGTTTTAATTGTATTTATGAGTTGTAATATTATGATGTCCTGTCTGGCACTCATTCGATATGATGAGAGAAGTAGTCAGGTGGAGGCAAAAAACAGTCTTCAAATCTGGCTGGATCAGCATTATGATGATAAGACGATGCAGAGAATTTACCCAAATGCAATAGAAGCAAAATAAATGAATGCACGACAAACGCATGAGTAAATAAATTGTGAACACACCTCTTTTAAATAGAAAAAACAGAATTGGCAATGGATAATCATTCATGCGTTTATTGTGAACTCCGTCCCCAATGTCTTGACAAGTGGGAACAGATATTATAAAATCAACATATTAGACGAATAGGTTATGAAGGCGGATGTAAGGAAAGATGCATCCGCCTCTTTATGATATAAGGAGTGAAGAAATGTTAAATCAATTTTCAAGAACAGAATTGCTGTTGGGAAAAGAAGCAATGGAACGTCTGGAAAATTCCAGAGTTGCGGTGTTTGGTGTCGGAGGTGTTGGCGGTTATGTCTGTGAAGCACTGGTTAGAAGTGGAGTCGGAGCATTTGACTTGATTGATGATGATAAGGTCTGTTTGACCAACTTAAACCGACAGATTATTGCAACAAGAAAAACGGTGGGTAAATACAAGGTAGATGTGATGAAAGAGCGAATCCTTGAGATTAATCCAAAGGCGGATGTTCGAATTCATAAGACCTTTTTTCTACCTGAAAATGCAGATGAATTTCCATTTGAGGAATATGATTATGTAGTAGATGCAGTGGACACCGTGACAGCGAAACTGGAACTTGTCATGAAGGCAAAAGAGAAAAATATTCCGATTATCAGCAGTATGGGTGCAGGAAATAAATTAGATGCGAGTGCATTTAAAGTAGCAGATATTTATAAGACAAAAGTCTGCCCGCTTGCAAAAGTCATGAGAAGAGAACTGAAAAAAAGAGGTATAAAGAAATTAAAAGTCGTTTATTCAGAAGAACAGCCAATCCGTCCAATTGAGGATATGTCAATCAGCTGTAAAACCAACTGTATCTGCCCTCCCGGAGCAAAACATAAATGTACGGAACGACGTAATATTCCGGGAAGTACGGCATTTGTTCCATCGGTAGCCGGTCTGATTATAGCAGGTGAAGTGATTAAAGATTTGTGTAAGAAAAACGAATATTTTTTATAGACAGGAACTGTCTCTGTGAGGGGACAAGGGTTGAAAAAATCACTCCATTCTGCTATAGTAAGAAGACAAACACGTGATGAACCACGTTACTAAAAATTACTGGAGAAGTTTTATGAGTGAAAAAATACAAGTTCTGGGTATTTCAGTTGAGAAATGCTATGTGGACGAAGTAATGGACAATATTAACGAGAACTGGAACAGGGATGATGTTCTGGCAACTTACGGTGTGATTAACATGAAAATTCTTCTTGCAGCGCAGAAAGATGAGGAACTTAAGGAATACATCGACAGTCTGGATAAGGGAGTTGTGGATGAACCGGAAGTATTAGAGGCTGCAAATATGGATGACATGCGTATGGAAGAGGAAGTGCTTGGGCATAGTTTCTTTGCAACCTTGTTCTGGTATCTCTCCCGTTATCAGAATCAGATTTATCTGCTTGGAGAGACGGAAGAAGAGGCCAATGCATTTTTTAATTACGTCAAGGAGAAATATCCTGAAATCGTGGTTCTTGGAAAGGGCAGTTTAAAAGATGGCAGTGAGGATGACTGCGATAAGATTATCAATGATATTAATGCACTTGCACCACAGGCGGTTTTAGGGTGTTCCGGAGATTTCAGTATCGAGCGTTTTGTAAAAAAACATCGAAAAAAAATGAATACAAGAGTTTTTTTCTGTCTTGGAGAACGTGCAGAAATCCAGAAAGAAACCGGTGTAAAAAAACGCTGGTTGGAAAAAATACTGGAGAAAAATTCTTTTAAAAAATTAGTCTCCCAGTTCAATGAGGATGAGAAAAATTAAGAGACATCACTGCAAAAATGATAAAGAGAAAATATGAACAAAATGTTACATTTTGAAAAAAATATGTAATATTTTGTATTTTCCCTTTATTTTTTTTCTGTTATGTATTACTATATAAAGTGAGGTTTTTGTTTTTTGGGGAAAGAACAATGCGTGTCAGAACAGCCAAAAAAAGAAAGTTAAAGCTGTATGGCGTAGAATAAACTATATGATGAAAGAGGGTATATACATGATTTCAAACCAGGTATTACAGAACACGTTAGATGGACTTCGTTCCATAACCAGAACAGATTTGTGCATTACTGATACAGAAGGGAAAGTGCTCGCATCGACCTTTTCTGAAACTGTATGTACAGAGGATGAAGTGTTGGCTTTTGCACAGTCACAAGCAGACAGTCAGGTAATTAAAGGATATCAGTATTTTAAAGTGCATGATGACCATCAGTTAGAATATATACTGGTGATTAACAGTGCAGGAGAGGATGTCTATACACTTGGAAAACTGGTTGTTTTTCAGATTCAGAGTCTTCTGACTGCATATAAAGAGCGTTTTAACAAAGATAACTTTATTAAAAACCTGTTGTTAGATAATCTGCTTTTGGTTGATATTCATAACAGAGCAAAGAAATTACACATCGAAGTTGACCAGCGCAGGGTTGTATTTATTCTGGAAACCAACCAGGATAAAGACTATGGTTCTTTAGAGAACGTAAAAAATGTTCTCGGAGGAAAGAATGGCGATTTTGTCACAGCAGTCGATGAGAAAAGTATTATTATTGTAAAAGAACTTTCAGAAAGCGACAATTACCCACAGGTGGATAAAATTGCAAATACAATTCTGACAACCCTTGGAGTTGAAAAAGACAGCAATACCCACATTGCTTATGGTACGATTGTAAAAGAATTAAAAGAAGTATCACGTTCCTACAAAGAAGCACGTATGGCACTGGATGTTGGAAAGATTTTCTTTGGTGAAAAAGAAGTAATTGCCTACAGTTCACTTGGTATTGGACGTCTGATTTATCAGCTTCCGATTCCGCTTTGTAAAATGTTCATTCGGGAAATATTCGACAGCAAATCACCGGATGATTTTGATGAAGAAACTTTGACTACAATCAACAAATTTTTTGAGAACAGCCTGAATGTTTCAGAGACCTCCAGACAGTTGTATATACACAGAAATACCCTGGTTTACCGTCTGGATAAACTGCAAAAGAGTACAGGTCTGGATTTGCGGGTGTTTGAAGATGCAATTACATTTAAGATTGCGTTGATGGTAGTAAAATACATGAAGTATATGGAAACACTTGATTACTGATATCTTAAAGAGGGGTCAGATATCAGGAAAACAGGAGGATTTTTATGATTGATTTAAATGGCGTGAGTAAATCATACAGCAAGGGTCAGCCGGCACTTGACAATGTGAGTCTGCACGTAGATGAGGGTGAATTTGTTTTTATCGTAGGAAACAGCGGTTCAGGTAAATCTACCCTGATTAAGCTTCTGTTGAAAGAACTTGATCCGACAGCCGGAACAATTACAGTAAATGGCTATGCATTAAATAAGTTAAGACGCGGAAAGGTCGCAAAATACCGCAGGGGAATTGGAGTTGTATTCCAGGATTTCCGTCTGCTCAAAGACAGAAATGTCTATGAAAACGTGGCATTTGCACAGAGGGTAATTGAAAAACCGACACGTGTGATTAAAAAACGAGTGCCGGAAGTATTGACTTTGGTAGGTCTTGCAGAGAAATATAAATCTCGTCCGGACCAGCTCTCCGGTGGAGAACAGCAGAGGGTGGCACTTGCAAGAGCACTTGTAAACCGTCCAAACATTCTGCTTGCCGATGAGCCGACCGGAAACCTTGACCCGAAGAACTCTTTTGAAATTATGAAACTGCTTGAGGAAATTAATGAGCGCGGAACGACCGTTCTTGTAGTTACCCATAACAGAGAAATCGTAAATGCATTTAAGAAACGTGTAATTACGATGAAGAAAGGCGTCATCATCAGCGACGAACAAGAAGGTGGATATCAGTATGAGAGTTAGTACGATGACATACATATTGAAACAGGGATTTAAAAATATCTGGAGAAATATCCGATTTTCCCTGGCATCGATTGCAACTATGGCAGCCTGTATTTTCCTGTTTGGAATTTTCCTCTCTCTGGTTATGAACTTCCGTTACATGGTTCATTCCGCAGAAGAAGGAGTAGCAGTTGTCGTTTATTTTGATGAGGGTGTGAAACAGGAACAGATTGATGATATCGGTTCTAAAATCAAAAAAATGTCGGAAGTAGAACGTGCAGAGTATGTATCTGCAGACCAGGCATGGGAAGCATTTCGGGATGAATACCTTGGTGGTGATGACACACTTGCAGAAGGATTCCGTGACCAGGATAATCCTCTTGCAAATTCAGCGAGTTATCAGGTTTATTTAAAAAATGTAGAATCACAGGATAAAGTAGTAAAAGAAATTGAAAAGATGGATGGCGTGCGTCAGGTAAGCCAGTCACAGTCGGCTGCAAAAACCCTGTCTACATTCAATAAACTGATTGGATATGTATCATTAGCAATTATTTTTATCTTACTTGCGGTTGCATTTTTCCTTATCAGCAATACTATCACAATGGGTATTTCTGTACGACAGGAAGAGATTGGAATTATGAAGCTGATTGGTGCAACGGATTTCTTTGTAAGAGTTCCATTTGTAATTGAAGGAATTATTCTGGGAATTATCGGTGCAGTAATTCCGATGGCAGTGCTGTATGGACTTTATAATCAGGTCATTAACTATGTAATGACAAAATTCCATCTTCTCACAGGCTTCCTTCAGTTCCTTGACGTATGGCATGTATTCAGAATTTTACTTCCGGTCGGGTTAGGTCTTGGAATTGGAATCGGATTCTTTGGAAGTATTCTTTCTGTAAGAAAACATTTAAGAGTATAATAAAAGTGTCAACAGAGATATTTAGGCAAATTAGAAGGAGGTATAGCCAGGAAAATTCTGGCTGTATCTCCTTGTTTTGTGAAAGGAGACAGAAAAGTTGGAAAAAAACAAAGTAAAGGGGTTTGTGACCGGTGTATTGTGTACCGTACTGGTAGGCGGTGGGATATTTGGAGGATGCTATGTCTTGTCGAATAAAGACCATGCGGTAAATCAGGAATCGGTTCAGAAAGCAAAAGCAATCGAAAACCTGATTGATAAATATTATCTGGATAAAATTGACAATGATGAACTGGAATCTTATCTCTATAAGGGGTTGATGGCTGGACTTGGCGACCCGTATTCTACTTATTATACAGCAGAAGAGTATAAAGAACTGACAGAAGACACCGAAGGGGTTTATCGTGGAATCGGTGTGACGATGCAAAAAGATGTGTCTACCGGAGCAGTGACCGTCGTAAAATGTTTTGAGGGAGCACCGGGAGCAGAAGCAGGATTACAGCCGCAGGATCAGTTAGTCAAGGTCAATGGCGAGGATATCACAGACAAAGAACTCAGTGAAGTCGTAAAAATGATAAAAACTTCGGAATCAGATACCGTGACACTGACTATTTTAAGAGAAGGCGAAAGCGATTACCGCGAAGTAGAAGTAACGCTTGATACCGTAGAAGCACCAATGGTAGAACATGAAATGCTGGATAATAAGATCGGTTATATTACGATTAACCAGTTTGCAGAAACTACGGCGAGCCAGTATGAAACAGCTTTAGAAGATTTAAATAATCAGGGGATGGAGCGTCTGATTGTAGATGTCAGAGATAATCCGGGCGGACTTTTAACTTCTGTATGTGATGTCTTGGATTCGATGCTTCCGGAAGAACTGCTTGTTTATACCGAAGACAAAAATGGCAAGAAAAGTGAATATAATGCAACAGGCACTGACCAGTTTGACAAGCCGATGGTAATACTCGTAAATGGAAACAGTGCAAGTGCAGCAGAAATTTTTTCCGGTGCGCTTCAGGATTACAAAGTGGCAAAACTGGTAGGAACGACCACATTCGGAAAAGGAATTGTTCAGCAAATCTTTAATCTTTCTGATGGAAGTGCAGTAAAAATGACTATTTCCAAGTATTATACTCCGAGCGGAAGATGCATCCATGGAACAGGTTTAGAGCCGGATATTGAGGTGGATTTGCCGGATGAGTTAAAAAATCAGGTTAGTATTGATAAGAGTGAGGACACTCAGCTTCAAAAAGCGATTGAGACTGTAAAAGAAATGCAGTAAAATAAAAAAATAAAAAAGTTAGGAGAAACAGCCTATGTATAATTTTGTAATTCTGACAGATAATACCGTAGATATGCCAGTTGAATGGTTAAATGAACATGAGGTAGGTTATGAATGTCTTCCGTGCAGTATGAACGGAGTAGTTTATGATAAAAAGAATCCGATTGATACAAAGCTGTTTTACAGGCAGATGAGAGAAGGAGCAATGCCGACAACTTCCCAGATGAATCCGGCAATGGCAGAGGCAATGTTTGAGACTTATTTACAGGAGGGAAAAGACATTTTATATCTTGCCTTTTCTTCCGGTTTGTCGGGGACATGCAACAGTGCCCGCATAGCAGCAGAGGAATTAAAAGAAAAATATCCGGAAAGACAAATCAAGATAATGGATTCATTAGCTGCATCCATGGGGGAAGGGTTACTGCTCTATTATGCAGTAAAATTAAGAGACAAGGGAAAGAACCTGGATGAAATCTGTGACTGGCTGTTGGAAAACAGACTGCATCTGTGCCATGTATTTACAGTAGATGATTTAAATCATTTACACAGAGGCGGAAGAGTTTCCAAGGCAACTGCAGTTTTAGGAACACTGGCAAATATTAAACCGATGCTTCACGTAGATAATGAAGGAAAACTGATTTCAATTGGAAAGGTCAGAGGAAGAAAGAAATCTCTTGCAACGTTAGTTTCTATGATGGAAGAACGAATTGGAAAATATTGTGATAAAAATGAAGCCGTGTTTATCAGTCATGGAGATTGTGAGGCTGATGCCGAGTATGTGGCAGGACTGGTAAAAGAAAAATTTGGAATTGAAAATATTATGATTCATCCGATTAGTGCAACGATAGGAGCACATTCCGGTCCGGGGACAGTAGCGCTGTTTTTCCTTGGAGAATACCGCTAAAGAAAAAATCAGAGCTAAAAAAGCGATAGGAAGTAATTTTGGAGGAAGCAAATGAATTTAAACTTTAAACCGGTAGAAGCAGAAGATTTGGAAAAACTAAATCCGTTTTTCTGTAAACGACCGAATAAAACCTGTGACAGTGTGTTTTTAGACAGCTTTATCTGGAGAGAGTATTATAATGTAAGATATGCCGTCAGCGATAATAAGGCAATTTTATGGCTGATGGATTTAGATGGAAAAACAGGTTCTGCAATGCCGATTTGTAGTGAAGAAGATTTAGAATATTATTTTTGGAAATTGGTGGAATATTTTAATACAGAATTAAAGGCACCACTGTATATTAATCTGGCAGATGAAGAAGCCATAGAACAGTTAGGTTTAAAAAATATGCCGGATAAATTTAAGATTACAGAACAGGTGGATTTAAAAGACTATCTGTATGATGGAAATGCAATGCGTACCTTGTCTGGAAAAAAACTGCATAAAAAGAAAAACCATTTAAATGCCTTTAAACGAGAATATGAGGGCAGATATGAGTACCGCCGTTTGTGTTGCTCGGACAGAGGTGATGTCTGGAAGTTTTTGGATCGCTGGAGAGAAGAAAAGGGCGAAGAGGTAGAAGAGCATCTGGATTATGAAGTGCGTGGAATCCATGAGATTTTAAAGAATTGTTCGCTTCTGAATGTCAGAATGAGCGGAGTTTATATTGATGGTCATTTAGAAGCCTTTACGATTGGAAGCTACAATCCGTTGGAACAGATGGCGGTGATTCATATTGAAAAGGCAAATCCGGAAATCAGAGGATTGTATCAGTTTATTAATCAGCAGTTTTTGATTGAAGAGTTTCCGGAGGCTGTTTTAATTAACCGTGAGGACGATTTAGGTTTAGAGGGATTAAGAAAAGCAAAACTTTCTTATAATCCAATTGACTATGCAAGAAAATACCAGGTAGAACAGATTTGGTAAATTGGAGCGTTGATTTGATATGAAGAACAGATATTTAAGCAACGAGGAAAAAAGAGCCTGCGAAGGGCTCTGGAGTGAAGCATTTTTCGAGGACAGTGATTCCTTTCGGGAATATTATTTTACAGAGAAAGTAAAGACAAATCAGATACTCGTGGCAGAAAAAGACGGACAAATTTTGTCTATGATTCATCGAAATCCCTATCAGTTGAATATTAAAAATCAAAAAGTAATCTGTGATTATCTGGTCGGTGTTGCGACGAAAATAGAAAACAGAGGTCAGGGATATATGCGAAGCCTCTTAAAACAGGCATTTTTGGATATGTATCAGGAGGATATGCCGTTTTGCTTTCTGATGCCGGCAGATCGTCGTATTTATGAGCCGTTTGATTTTGTGTATGTATTTGACCAGCCGGTGTGGGAATTAAAATCAAAAGACTGGCTGGAACAGGACGTGACAGAAGAGTCGGCAAAGGAAATCGCAGACTGGATGAATGAGTGGTTAAATGCACGGTATGATGTGTTTACATGGCGGGATGAGGATTATGTGAAAGTTCTGCTGAAAGAATTAAAAAGCGAAAATGGAAGTTTAGAAGCATTAAAAGCACCGGAAAATTCACATCAGATAAAGGCATTAAGGGCAGAGTGGGGAATGGAGAAAAAAGAACAGCGTCTGCTTTATGCCAATGCTGATGACTGCAAAAAGATAAAACAAGAACCTGCAATTATGGTAAGAATCGTGAACCTTCCAGAGTTTTTGAAATATATTTGCCTGAAAGATAATGTAGCAGAGCAGGAAGTGCTTTATCAGTTAAAGGTAAGAGATAAACTGCTTGAAAAGAATGATGGAATCTGGATTTGGCATGTCAATCACAAGGAGTCTTTTGTTGAAGTATTCGATGGAAAAGTTTTTTGGAAAAAAGAGTCAGATGAGCAACAGGAGAAAAATTTACAAAAAGAACGAACCATAGAACTTGAAATTTCAGAACTGACATCGTGGTTATTGGGATATAAAATACCAGAAAACATAAGTGAGACTGTAAAAGCAGAAATCTGTTGTATCAATAGGATTTTCTTAGATGAGATTGTTTAGTAAAGCTGTTTCATTCATGCAGCACAAGAGAAAAGAGGGAAAACGAGCATGCAAACAGAAGAAATGCTGGAAGAACTGTTAAAAAAGGCAAAGGTGGATATGTCACTTCGGCAGAAATTATTTGATACAAGAAATGAGAAAAATCCAGTTTCCGCATTTTGTAAAACTTGCAGAGAATTGGGGTACGAAATCTATGATATGGATTTAATCAGCGCCGGAGAAGAATTTTACGCAACCATGAGAAGAAGTACAAATGGTGGAGGAGAAAATTCTCCAATGCTGGAGGGTGAAGATGATTTCTATGAACTGTTTTTTGCAAGTCTGGAAAGTTTATAAGGAATCGTTCTGCTCCCATGCAGTTCTAATAAAGGTTAGAAATACCTTGGAAAAGATAAAGAGGAAAAAGAAATGGAAATAGAAATACAAAATATTATTAAAATTGTGGAAGATGCAGCAGGAATTTTATCACAAAGAGATTTGATTGGAGATATCTCTGTGAAAGGTCCGGCTGATTTCGTAACTGAGGCAGATAAGGATATTCAGCAGTTTATTCAGGCGGAACTTCTGGTTCAGTATCCGGACATTCAGTTTCTTGGAGAAGAAGACAGCCAGAAAGAGGTAGATTTCTACGGAAAAATGTGGGTGCTTGACCCGGTTGACGGAACGACAAATCTGATTCATGATTATCGTTCCAGTGCAATTTCTCTGGCGTTGTTTGAGGCAGGAAAACCGGTTCTTGGAATTATTTATCAGCCATATACAAAGGAATTATTCTGGGCGCAGAAAGGAAAAGGGGCATTTCTTGGCACAGAAAGAATTTCTGTCAGTGAGGCTGGTTCTCTTTCTGAGAGTATTGTAAATGTTGGAACATCTCCATATAAAAAAGAACTGGCAGACGAAAATTTTGAGCTGATTAAAAAGGTATTCTGTAAAAGTCAGGACATCAGACGAAGTGGTTCGGCTGCCTTAGACCTTGCATGGATTGCCTGCGGACGCAGCGATGCATTTTTTGAGCGCAATCTGAAATTATGGGATTTTGCAGCAGGCTGGATAATCATTGAAGAAGCAGGCGGAAAAATAGCAGATTTTAATGGTATGGAAATAAGCCCGGTGATTGCTGCGGATATTGTTACCGGAACACCAAAAGTCTGTGAGGAGCTTTTGACACTTATCAAAGAAAATTGAACTCAGATAAGCATTCCATCGCTTCAAGTATGCGGAGCACTAAGCGGCGGGTGAGGGGGATGCTTCTGTCAGTGGGAGTGAAAGCTCCCGCTGACAGATCGCAAAGCGACTGCGTTCATGAGCAAGTAGCGAAGTGGATTGCGAATGTCCGCTTTACATTAAAAAGAAGCACGGAATTTAGAGGGAGAGACTCCATACTGCTTTTTGAAGGCTTTGCTTAAGTGAAATTCATCATAAAATCCGAAGTTCAGTGCAGCCTCGTGAAGTTTTGCGTCTGGTTGATGAATCAGAAAATCGCGTACCATTTCAAGCTTTGTCTCCATTTGATAAGCATAAAAGGTTTTTCCGTAATTTTTAAAAAAATGGTTATTTAAGGTACGGGCACAGATATAATAGCTGTCTGCAATTTCGGAAGCGGTATAAAAAACCTGAGGATTGGATTGAAGTTTCTGCGTAACCTCTTCCAAAAGGGAATCGGTTTTATGATTGGAGCAGATGTTATCATTTAATTCATGAATTTCACAGAGCATAAGATTAAATAATAAAGAAATTCGATGTTCTTTCTGGGGGCTTTTCGACCAGTAGGCACGAATAATATTTTGAAAATAAGTGCGGATTAGAATCCGTTCTTTACAGTGCAATAAGGTATGGCATGGAAAAGTAGAAGAGGATTCCATTTTTTCCATGCTGTTTTTTGTGGATGAAAAACTCTGCCTTTTAGAATTAAGACCGTGTTTGCTGTCAGATTCCAAAGCGGTAGGAAGGACGTGCAGGTACATGTGACGATTGCCGGCATTGCAGGGAATCCGTCCATAGTGATGGCGTCCGGCAGATAGAATTAACAAATCATCTTTTGATAAATGATAAGCCTTGTCTTCTTCAAAGATTTCCCATTCTCCATCTAAAATATATAAAAAATCGTGCACATCCATAATCCGGTTTGGGTGAACCATTCCGTTTACGGAAGTGATATAATTTGCACCGGTTATCCGGCGGTCAGCCATTTCTTCTAAATTCAGCATAAAAAAATCCTCCTCTGAAACAGAATTAATACAGAATGATTAAAATCTGAAAATTCATATCTTTCCAAATTATACATGTAAATTTCCGAATTGGCAATGGATTCCACAGGCTCAAACTGCTAGAATAAAGATAATAAAAAACAAGAAATCTTTTTGGGAAAGATTCCAAAAGTACATCAAAATGATTTGGGAGGAAATTTACATGGACAAGACAAAATTCAGCAGACCACTTTCTTTAAAAAACGTACAGATTACGGATACATTCTGGAAAAAAGAAATGGAATTAGTAAGGACAGAAGTAATTCCGTATCAGTGGAGAGCTTTAAATGATGAGGTAGAGGGTGCGGCACCAAGTTTTTGTATGCATAATTTTGAAGCAGCAGGCAGACAGAATAAGGAAAGAAGAGAGAAAGGAGCAGAATTTAAAGAGCCGGTTTATACATTTCGTGGATTTGAGACGCTTCCGGAAGACCCTGAGCATCTCGAAGACAAGTTTTACGGATTTGTATTTCAAGACAGTGATTTTTATAAATGGATTGAAGCAGTTGGATATTCTTTAAGCCAGCATCCGGATGAAAGATTAGAGGCGATTGCAGATGGTGCGATTGATATTGTCTGCAAAGCACAGCAGGAAAATGGCTATCTGGACACTTATTATATCTTAAATGGAAAAGATAAGATTTTTACAAATTTAAAAGACAATCATGAATTATATTGTCTAGGACATCTCTTAGAGGGAGCAGTTGCCTACTATGATGCAACTGGAAAAGACAAATTATTAAACGCAGCAAAGCGTTATGCAGATTATGTAGACTCCTGCTTTGGAAAAGAAGAAGGAAAATGTAAAGGTTATCCGGGACATGAAATTGCAGAGATGGCACTGGTTCGTCTTTATGAGACAACTGGCGAAGATAAATACTTGAATCTGGCACGTTTCTTTATTGATGAGAGAGGAACAAGACCATATTATTACGACAATGAACATCCGGAAGAAGTGAAAAAGAAACCAGACGGATTGCGCTATGAATATAATCAGGCACACAAGCCGGTTCGTGAACAGGACGAAGCAGTCGGACATTCCGTACGTGCAGTTTATCTTTACAGTGGAATGGCAGATGTGGCAAGACTGACAGAAGATGAAAGTCTGTTAAAAGCGTGTGAAGTGCTCTGGAACAATATGACAAGAAAGAAAATGTATATTACCGGAGGAATCGGTGCAACCCATATTGGAGAAGCATTTTCCTTTAATTATGATTTACCGAATGATACCGCTTATGCAGAAACCTGTGCATCCATCGGTCTGGTCTTTATGGCAAGAAGAATGTTGGAGATGACACCGGATGCAAAATACGCTGACGTAATGGAACGTGCATTATATAATGGAGTTTTAAGTGGAATGGCATTAGATGGAAAGAGCTTCTTTTATGTCAATCCATTAGAGGTGCTTCCGGAAGCCTGCCACAAAGATGAGAGAAAGTTCCATGTAAAACCGGTTCGTCAGAAATGGTTTGGATGTGCCTGCTGTCCTCCAAACATTGCAAGATTATTAAGTTCTATCAGTACTTATGCATACACCGAAAATAAAGATACCTTATTTGTACATCTGTACATTGGTGGAGTAATTAAAAAACAGCTGGATGGACAGGATATCGAAATCAAAGTGACATCTGAATTTCCATGGGATGGAACAATAAAAGTAGAAATGCCTGCAACCGAAAAACCATTTACTCTGGCATTTAGAATTCCACAGTGGGCAAAAAATTATCAGGTAAAAGGCATAGAAGGCGCCAAAACAGAAGAAAAAGCCGGCTATCTCTATGTGACAAAACAGTGGACTGGAACGGAAATAGTAGAAGTGGAATTCCCAATGGAAGTAAGACTGGTTCAGACGAATCCAAAGGTAAGGGAAAATATTGGAAAAATCGCAGTTGTAAGGGGACCGATTGTGTATTGTCTGGAAGAAGCAGATAACGGTGCAGATTTACATTTAGTACGTTTAAGTCCAAAGGCAGTTTGTGAAGTAAAGGCTGAGAAAATCGCAGGAGAACCGGTAAAAACAGTGCTGACAGAGGGATTACGCCAGAAAAATTCAGAAAATCCAGAAGAGGAAGAACTGTATACCATCGCAGAACCAGATACCGAAGTTCCGGCTGATTTGAAATTTATTCCATATTATGTATGGGCAAACAGAGGCGAAAATGAAATGATGGTATGGGTGAAAAAAGCGTAAATCCAGCAGAAACTGTAGTTGCCAAAGAAAATAAAAAAGCATATAATAGACCTGTAATTGATAAAATGAGACATCAAAGAACAGATGGAGAAAGAGAGGTCTTAAATGTATTGCACAAGAAAAGTAGCAGATGATTTAATCTGGGTAGGAGCAGATGACAGAAGACTTGCCATGTTTGAGGGCGTGTATTCTGTGCCAAGAGGAGTTTCCTATAATTCATATTTATTATTAGATGAAAAGACCGTTGTATTTGATACCGTTGACCATGCAGTAGAGAAAACATTTCTCGAAAATGTAGAACATGGATTAAACGGAAGAACTTTAGATTATCTTGTAGTACAGCACATGGAACCGGACCATTCCGCAACAATCCGTACTCTGTTGATGCTATATTCGGAAGCAGAAGTGGTATGCAGTAAGAAAACAGAAGGAATGTTACGTCAGTTTTTTGGCGATGCAGTTAAGATGAACATAAAAGTAGTCGGAGAAGGGGATACATTAAAAACCGGAAAACATGAGTTTACCTTCCTTGCTGCACCGATGGTTCACTGGCCGGAAGTCATTGTTACGTATGATTTGACAACCAAAACTTTGTTTTCAGCCGATGCTTTTGGAACATTTGGCGCATTAAATGGCGCATTATTTGCAGATGAAGTGGATTTCTTCCGTGATTATCTGGATGAAGCACGCAGATATTATACCAATATCGTAGGAAAATACGGTGTTCAGGTACAGGCTTTATTAAAGAAAGCGGCAACCGTGGAAATTCAGACCATTTGCCCACTTCATGGATTTGTATGGAGAGAAAATATCGGCGCTTATCTGGAAAAATATCAGAAATGGAGTTTATATGAACCGGAAGTAAATGGTGTTATGATTGCGTATGCATCTGTATATGGAAATACAGAAAATGCAGCCAATATTCTTGCATGCAGATTGCGCGATAAAGGAATCAAGACAACCATGTTTGACGTATCGGTAGCAGAAACTTCAGAAGTAGTTGCTGCGTCCTTTCAGTACAGTCATCTGGTATTTGCCGCTCCAACTTACAATGGCGGAATCTTTATTAAGATGGATGAAGTACTCCGTGATATTGAAGCACACAGCTTAAAGAATCGTACCGTAGCATTTATGGAAAACGGAACCTGGGCAGTGACCTGTGGAAAGCAGATGAAAGAAATTTTTGCAGGATTAAAAGGCATGAATCTCATAGAAGATACGGTTACAATTAAATCCGCACTCGCAGACGGTCAGGAAGCACAGGTAGAAAAACTGGCAGAAGCGATTGCCGAAACCATGTAAAAAAAACAAAATCAAAAATAAAAAAGAACCAATGGTTAATGACGGTTGACCATTGGTTCTTTTTAAGTTTATCTTTATTATTAAAATTAGTTCAGAGTATTAACAGCTTTAGATAAACGTGAAACTTTTCTTGCTGCGTTGTTTTTGTGGTAAACACCTTTTGTAGCAGCTTTATCAATTGTAGAAATAGCGTTTGCTAATGCTGCAACTGCTGCTTCTTTATCTTTTGCTACAACTGCTGCTTCTACTTTCTTGATAGAAGTCTTAACTGCTGATTTGATAGATTTATTTCTGTCAGCTTTTTTCTGGTTTACTAAAACTCTTTTTTTAGCAGATTTAATATTAGCCAAATCCGTACACCTCCAAAATTATTATATTTCGTATTCGTATGTTTATTATCTGATACCAAAGAAGACACGGGCACTTTGGTATTCACATGCTTTTTTATTCTAGTTTATTTATTGCAAAATGTCAATACATAAAATCTATGAAAATGCAAAAAATAGAAATAAATCTGATGAAGAGGGAGAAAAACAGCATGATTCGAGGAAGAATACACACCGATTTGGCACTGGAAGCAAAAGAAAGATATGAGGAGGATAATGTAGAAATCAGGGGCGTCTGTATTGAAGAAGAGTATAACGAGGAAAAAGATATCCGTACGACTTTGGTAAAAATTGAAACCGAAAATGGAGCACGGGCGATGGGGCGTCCGCAGGGAAGTTATCTGACTTTGGAAGCACCGAATCTATCTATACCGGATGAGAATTATCACAGGGAAATTTCAGAAGAACTGGCAAGACAGGTTAAGAAACTGATACCGGAGAAAAAAGAATTGACGGTTTTGGTGGTGGGACTTGGAAATCGGCAGGTCACACCCGATGCGCTGGGACCGGATGTGGTGGACAATTTAAAGATGACCCGCCATATAATTTTAGAATATGGTGCACAGGCAATGGGAGAACAAAACATATATCAAGTCAGCGGGCTTGTTCCGGGGGTGATGGCGCAGACTGGAATGGAGACACTTGAAATTGTAAAAGGTGTGATAAATGAGACCAGACCAGATGTCGTGATTGCGGTTGATGCACTTGCGGCAAGAAGTACAAAGCGGTTAAATCGTACAATCCAGATTACAGATACCGGAATCATTCCGGGCTCTGGTGTAGGAAATCACAGAAATGGGCTGACAAAGGAGACACTTGGAGTAAAGGTAATCGGAATCGGAGTGCCGACGGTGGTGGATGCAGCAACAATTGTACAGGATTCAATGGAAAAACTGCTTCAGACATTAGAAGAAAAAGAAAAGAAAGAATTTCTGGAGGAAATGATTTCACCGGCGTTATACAGCATGTTTGTGACGCCAAAGGACGTGGATGAGACAATGAAACGGTTGTCTTATACAATTTCAGAGGGTTTGAACCGAGTATTTTGTTAAAAAGCAGGTTCAGAATTTATCTGTGTTCATGAGCAAGTAGCGAAGCGGATTGCGAATGTCCGCTTTACAAGGTATAAAGCGCAGGGATTGTCTCATATAAAGATAGGAGGTGATAGGGGGAACAAAATGAGAGAAGGAAACAGGACAAAACTGGTTTTATGGGGGATTTTTATCGTTCTTGCAGGATATCTGAGTTTGAAGGGGCTCTCTTTTGATAAAGAGACATTTGTATGGATGGGAATAAATCTGGAAGAGCAGGCAGTCGAGGTTTATCTCCCATCGATATTAGAATCGGATGGAAAAGACGCATCGCTTAGTGCCAATATTTTAAGTGGGTTATTTGTAAGAGGTGGGATAAATGTACGAAGCATTTCGGAACAGGCGGGGGCAGATTCGGAAACCGACCGGAAGATTATCAAAGAAAATGAACAATTTTTAGTTGAAAATCTGACAAAGGAAAATCAGGAGGCGGGACCGAAAGAAAAAAATCAGGAGAGTACAGGAATGGATAGTGAGGAAAAAAGTGCAGTGGAAGAAAACATGCAAGAAAATACGGAAGAAAGTACGCAAGAAAATACAGAAGAAAAGATTGAAGAAAATGCAGGAACGGAAAACGGGCAGAAGGGGACATTGACAGCCGGTGCCCCGGTTATGGACCTTCCATTGGAGCAGTTTCAGGATTTTAATTTTGTCATCAGCAATTTTTACACGATAGATAAGACAACCAGCATTAACAGTGAACAGCTTAATGCAGTGACACTCTTGGAAAAGGATTTGCGGATGAGTGCAGGGGCAGAAAATCCGCAGATTCTGATTTATCACAGTCATTCACAGGAGGAATTTGCAGATTCTGTTCCAGGGGATGCTTCCACAATGATAGTGGGGGTGGGAGAGTATTTGACGACTCTGCTTCGGGATACATACGGATACAACGTCATGCATGTGACAGACACATTTGATATTATGGGTGGAAAATTAGACAGAAATAAGGCTTATAACTATGCACAGGAGACCATCAGCCGGATTTTGGAGGAAAATCCAAGTATTGAAGTGGTGATTGACCTGCACAGGGATGGAGTAACCGGTGCGAAACGGCTGGTGACGGAAATAAACGGAAAGCCGACGGCAAAGATTATGTTTTTTAATGGTCTAAGCCGGACGAATCAAAATGGAGAACTTTCCCATCTGCCGAATCCTTATATTCAGGATAATCTTGCATTTTCGCTTCAGCTTGCGCGGTATGCCAAAGAATATTATCCGGACTGGTTTCGTACGATTTATCTAAGAGGATATCGCTATAATCTGCACTTGAGACCAAAAGCTTTGCTGGTTGAATGTGGAGCACAGACAAATACGGTAGAAGAAGAAATGAACGCAATGCAGCCCCTTGCAGACATTTTGAACAAAGTGCTGACAGGGGCATGAAACGCTTGCGCATGCAGGGAATCTCGTGCTATACTGAGCGTTAGCAAGAGATAAAAATCACTTTAAAATTAAAATAAAGTTCAAGTTGAAAAACAGTTTAGAGGAGAAAGAACGAATTTATGGCAGGAATCGAACAAAGTAAAATCAGAAATTTTTGTATTATCGCACATATTGACCATGGAAAATCAACCCTTGCGGACCGTATTATCGAAAAAACCGGTCTTTTAACTGCAAGAGAGATGCAGGCACAGGTGCTTGATAACATGGAGTTGGAGCGTGAGAGAGGAATTACAATCAAATCTCAGGCAGTTCGTATTGTATATAAAGCAAAGGACGGAGAAGAGTATATTTTTAACTTGATTGATACCCCGGGGCATGTTGACTTTAACTATGAGGTTTCAAGAAGTCTGGCAGCCTGTGACGGTGCAATTTTAGTTGTCGATGCGGCACAGGGAATTGAAGCGCAGACACTTGCAAATGTATATCTTGCACTGGACCACGATTTGGATGTATTTCCGGTCATCAATAAAATTGACCTACCAAGTGCAGAACCGGAACGTGTCAAAAATGAAATTGAAGATGTCATTGGAATCGAAGCACAAGATGCACCTTTGATTTCTGCAAAAATGGGACTCAATATCGAAGAAGTATTAGAGCAGATTGTGACGAAAATTCCGGCACCGACAGGGGATGCGTCTGCACCGCTTCAGGCATTGATTTTTGACTCCGTCTATGACTCTTATAAGGGTGTTATTGTATTTTGCCGAATCAAAGAGGGAACAGTAAAGAAAGGTACACGTATTCGTATGATGGCAACCGGAGCCGTAGAAGAGGTAGTAGAAGTTGGATATTTTGGAGCAGGACAGTTTATTCCATGCGATGAGTTATCCGCAGGTATGGTTGGTTATGTCACAGCAAGTATTAAAAATGTAAAAGATACCCGCGTGGGTGATACTATCACAGATGATGAGCGTCCATGCGATGCACCGCTTCCGGGTTACAAAAAAGTAAATCCGATGGTATACTGTGGGGTCTATCCTGCAGATGGTTCAAAATATCAGGATTTAAGAGATGCACTTGAAAAACTGCAGTTAAATGATGCCTCCCTTCAGTTTGAACCGGAAACTTCAATTGCATTAGGATTTGGTTTCCGCTGTGGATTCTTAGGGCTTTTACATCTTGAAATTATTCAGGAACGTCTGGAGAGAGAGTACAATCTTGATTTGGTTACGACTGCACCGGGTGTTGTTTACCGTGTCTATAAAACAAATGGAGAAATGATGGAATTAACGAATCCGTCCAATCTTCCGGATCCATCTGAAATTGATTACATGGAAGAGCCGATGGTAAAAGCGGAAATTATGGTGACAACGGACTTTATTGGACCGATTATGGATTTATGTCAGGAACGTCGTGGGCAGTATCAGGGAATGGAATATATGGAGACTACACGTGCACTTTTAAAATATCATCTTCCACTGAACGAAATTATTTATGATTTCTTTGATGCCTTAAAATCCCGTTCCAGAGGATATGCTTCTTTTGATTATGAGATGCTTGGCTATGAGAGAAGTGAGCTGGTTAAGCTGGATATTTTAGTCAACAAAGAAGAAGTGGATGCGCTTTCTTTTATTGTATTTGAAGGCTCTGCTTATGAACGCGGCAGAAAGATGTGTGAAAAATTAAAAGAAGAGATTCCGAGACAGCTCTTTGAAATTCCGATTCAGGCAGCAATTGGAAGTAAGATTATTGCACGTGAAACCGTAAGAGCAATGCGAAAAGATGTACTTGCAAAATGCTATGGTGGAGATATTTCCAGAAAGAGAAAACTGCTTGAAAAGCAGAAAGAAGGAAAGAAGAGAATGCGTCAGGTTGGTAACGTAGAGATTCCACAGAAAGCATTTATGAGTGTATTAAAATTAGACGAAGATTAAGCTGCTGTGACAGTAATAAAGAAAAGTAATAAAAATAATAAAAATAGATCAAAATAGGTCAGGGTGTGGGAAGGTAGTAAAACAAATGAAGAAGGATTTGGGGCTGTATCTTCATGTGCCGTTTTGTGTAAAAAAATGCGATTACTGTGATTTTTTATCAAAAGAGGCAGCAGAAGAAGAAAAAGAGGCGTACGTAGATGCGCTGATAAAAGAAATAAAAAGCTATAAGAAATTTGCGGGGAATTACAAAGTATCAACAGTTTTTGTGGGTGGGGGAACTCCGTCCTGCTTAAGAGCGGAACAGACAAAACGTATCTTTGATGCACTTTATGAAATCTTTGAATTTGTCAAACATCCGGAGATTACAACAGAGATGAATCCGGGGACGGTTGACAGAGAAAAACTTGAAGTTTATAAGGCATGTGGAATTAATCGTTTAAGCATCGGCATGCAGTCGGTAAAAGATGAGAATTTGAAAGTGCTTGGACGGATTCACAATTTTGAACAGCTTCTGGAAGCTTATCAGTTGGCAAGAGAAGCCGGATTCACGAATATTAATCTGGATTTGATGTCCTCTTTGCCTTCTCAGACCAAAGAGGAATGGGAAGAAGAACTGCAAAAAACAGTGGAATTAAATCCGGAACATATTTCTGCGTATCAGCTTATCATAGAAGAGGGCACACCATTTTATGAGAAATATGATGCACATCCGAAGCTTCTGCCGGATGAAGAGGAAAGCAGAGCAATTTATCAGACAACAAAACGTATCTTAGAAGCAAACGGCTATATGCAGTATGAGATTTCCAACTATGCGAAACCGCAGAAAGAATGTAAACATAATCTGCGTTACTGGGAGCGGGGAGAGTATCTTGGAATCGGGCTTGGATCAGCCTCTCTGATTCAAAATATGCGCATGAACAATACCAGAGAGATGAGTGAATACCTGGAAAAATCCGCAGTGCCAAAAGAGATGCGAAAAGATGTGGAATTTTTAGAGAACCGTCAGCAGATTGAAGAGTTTATGTTTCTGGGACTTCGCAAAACTTATGGTGTTTCGAAAAAAGAATTTCACCGTGCCTTTGGACGGGAACTCGAAGATGTGTATGGACAGACCTTAAAGAAATTTATTGAAGAGGGCATGATAAAAGAGAAAAAAGACCGAATCTTTTTAACGGAAGACGGGGTACTGGTAAGCAATCAGATTTTATCAGAGTTTCTGTTTTAACTGCCTGATTTTTGTTCGGGCTATCTTAAGAAATATTAGAAAAATTTAAGAAAGTTTTAGAAATAAAATCTGGAAAAATAAGGACTTCTGTGGCAAAATAAAAGACGCAGGAGTTGACAGGTATGTTTTGTAATGGGGACAGAGCTACATAAATAAACTCCGAAAGATGGTAAGAGCGCATATAAGTTTATGGGAGGCTTTATATTATGAATATTTTATTTTTCCTTACTCCAAAAAGTGATGTTGCTTATATTTATGACAATTACAGTTTAAGACAGGTGCTTGAAAAGATGGAATATCACAAGTATTCCTGTATTCCAGTGATTGGAGTGGACGGAAAATATGTAGGTACAATCACAGAAGGTGATTTGTTATGGGGTCTGAAAGAACGTGGGGCATTTGATTTGAAGAAAGCAGAAGAAGTTCCGATTCGTTCCTTTGAGCGTAGAATGGATTATGCACCGGTTCGGATTGATTCGGATATGGAAGATTTGCTCGATAAAGCACTTCGCCAGAATTTTGTTCCGGTTATAGATGACCAGAAGAATTTTATCGGAATTGTTACAAGACGTGATATTATGATGTATATGGCATCTGCCGGCAGAAAATCAAAGACCGAATCGAAAAAAGTATATATGGAAACAGTAGGTTAACCACTTAAGTCAGGATAAAAATTATAAGAAAAGGACAGTCTAATACAGGCTGTTTTTTTCTTTTACAAAGTTATGAGGAGAGTGTTAAAAGTATAAAAACGTGTCTTGAAAATGATACGAACAAATGTTTGCAAATAAAAAATCCCTGTGCTATAATGATACTGTTGAAGTTAATCAGAACGCAAGAAGGAAATGAGGAAAAATACATTGAGAAATCAGGAACATAAATTTATTAAGATACGTGGAGCAAATGAAAATAATTTAAAAAATTTAAGTGTAGACATTCCAAGAAATGAATTTGTTGTGCTGACCGGTCTAAGTGGTTCAGGAAAGAGTTCTCTGGCATTTGATACAATTTATGCGGAAGGACAGCGCAGATATATGGAGTCGCTTTCTTCTTATGCAAGACAGTTTTTAGGACAGATGGAAAAGCCGGATGTGGAGAGTATTGAAGGACTGTCTCCGGCGATTTCCATTGATCAAAAGTCAACGAATCGAAATCCCCGTTCTACTGTTGGAACAGTAACCGAAATTTATGATTATTTTCGTCTGCTGTATGCACGAGTGGGAATCCCACACTGTCCGAAGTGTAAAAAAGAAATCAAAAAGCAGACTGTCGACCAGATGGTCGACCAGATTATGGCACTGCCCGAGCGGACGAAATTCCAACTGCTTGCCCCAGTTGTAAGAGGCCGGAAGGGAACACATGCCAAACTGCTGGAACAGGCGAGAAAAAGCGGTTATGTCCGTGTGCTGATTGACGGGAATCTTTATGAATTAAATGAAGAAATCAAATTAGATAAAAATATTAAGCATAATATTGAGATTGTTGTAGACCGTCTGATTGTAAAAGAGGGAATCGAAAAGCGTCTGACCGATTCTATTGAAAATGTGCTTCATCTTGCAGATGGACTGATGGTGGTAGATACCATGGATGGAAACGTAATTAATTTTAGTCAGAGCTTTTCCTGTCCGGACTGTGGAATCAGCATTGATGAGATTGAACCGAGAAGCTTTTCGTTTAATAATCCGTTTGGAGCGTGTCCGGACTGTTTAGGTCTTGGATATAAGATGGAATTTGACGTGGATTTAATGATTCCGGATCAGAGTTTAAGCATTGCCGAGGGTGCAATCGTTGTGCTTGGATGGCAGTCCTGTACGGATAAGGGCAGTTTTACCCGTGCAATTTTAGATGCACTTGCCGAGGAATATCATTTTGATTTGGAAACTCCGTTTCAGGATTATTCGGATGAAATTAAAGACGTGATTATCAATGGAACAGGTGGAAAGAAAGTGAAAGTTTATTATAAAGGTCAGCGTGGAGAAGGCATTTATGATGTTGCTTTTGAGGGGCTTATCAAAAACGTGGAGCGTCGGTATAGAGAAACCGGTTCAGAGAGTTCCAAACAGGAATATGAAAGTTTCATGCAGATTACACCGTGCAAGACCTGTAAAGGTCAGCGCCTGAAAAAAGAAGCGCTTGCCGTAACAGTCGGAGAGAAAAATATTTCCGAGGTAACGGCACTTTCGATTCGTAATCTTCAGGAATTTTTGGAAAATTTAAAGCTTACAGAGACACAGCAGTTAGTCGGAAATCAGGTGTTAAAAGAAATTCGTGCAAGGGTTGGTTTTCTTGTGAGTGTAGGTTTAGAATATCTGACGCTTTCAAGAGCGACCGGAACACTTTCCGGAGGAGAGGCACAGAGAATTCGTCTGGCAACCCAGATTGGTTCGGGGCTTGTCGGGGTTGCCTATATTCTGGATGAACCGAGTATTGGATTGCACCAGAGAGATAATGACAGGCTGTTATCCGCTTTGAAGCATTTGAGAGATTTAGGAAATACGCTGATTGTGGTCGAACATGATGAAGATACGATGAGGGAAGCCGACTGCATTGTTGATATTGGACCTGGTGCAGGAGAACATGGAGGAGAGCTGGTTGCAATTGGAACCGCCGAAGAAATTATGCAGTGTCCGGAATCAATTACTGGAAAATATTTGAGCGGTGAATTAAAGATTCCGGTTCCAAAGGAGAGAAAACAGCCGACGGGATTTTTGACTGTAAGAGGCGCAGAGGAAAATAATTTAAAAAATATAGATGTCAATTTCCCATTGGGGGTTATGACCTGTGTAACCGGAGTATCAGGTTCTGGAAAGAGTTCGCTTGTCAATGAAATTTTGTATAAGAGTCTTGCAAAAAAATTAAATCGTGCAAGAGTAGTGGCAGGAAAACATAAATGCATCGAAGGAGTGGAACAACTGGATAAGGTCATTGCGATTGACCAGTCCCCAATCGGACGAACTCCAAGGTCAAATCCTGCAACGTATACAGGAGTATTTGACCAGATTCGTGATTTATTTGCGGCAACTGCGGATGCAAAAGCGAGAGGTTATAAGAAAGGTCGTTTCAGCTTTAATGTAAAAGGTGGACGCTGTGAGGCATGTAGTGGAGATGGAATCTTAAAAATTGAGATGCATTTTCTTCCGGATGTTTATGTGCCTTGCGAAGTGTGTCATGGGAAACGTTACAACCGTGAGACTTTGGAAGTCAAATACAAGGGAAAAAGCATTTATGATGTGTTAAATATGACGGTGGAAGAAGCACTGGAATTTTTTGAACATGTACCGTCTATCAAAAGAAAGATTCAGACCCTTTATGATGTAGGACTTTCTTATATCCGCTTAGGACAGCCTTCTACGGAGCTTTCCGGAGGTGAAGCACAGAGAATCAAGCTGGCTTCTGAGTTAAGCAAAAGAAGTACCGGAAAGACGATTTATATCTTAGATGAGCCGACAACCGGACTTCATTTTGCAGACGTGCATAAATTAATCGAAATTTTACAGCGTCTTTGTGAAGGAGGAAATACCGTTGTTGTCATTGAACATAATTTAGATGTCATAAAAACTGCGGATTATCTTATCGATATTGGTCCGGAAGGAGGGGATAACGGGGGAACTGTGGTGGCATTTGGAACACCGGAAGAAGTTGCAGCGAATCCTGTCTCCTATACAGGTCAGTACGTGTCAAAATATTTGAAATGATTGCCTCTTTTCATTTTTCGGTAAGTTCGGTATAATGAAACACACAGCAGTCAGGCTGTGGTCTGCCAGAATCTTAAAATAAGATGAAAATAAAAGGCAGGAAAGGGGTAAAAATATGGGAGCTACAGAGATTGGAATTGACTTGGGCACAGCGAACATTCTGGTATATGTAAAAGGAAAAGGAATCATATTAAAAGAGCCATCCGTTGTTGCTTATGATAAAGATACAAATAAAATACGTGCAGTCGGCGAAGAGGCAAGACAGATGATTGGAAGAACACCGGGGAATATTATGGCGATACGTCCGATGCGTCAGGGTGTGATTTCAGACTATGAAGTAACAGAAAAGATGCTCAAATACTTTATTTCAAAGGCAATGGGAAAAAGAGCGTTTCGAAAACCAAGAGTCAGCATTTGTGTGCCAAGCAGTGTCACAGAAGTAGAAAAAAAAGCAGTAGAAGAGGCAACTTATCGTGCCGGTGCAAGAGACGTTGCAATCATCGAAGAACCGATTGCAGCGGCGATTGGAGCTGGAATTGATATTACAATTCCATTTGGAAATATGATTGTAGATATCGGAGGAGGAACAACAGACGTTGCAGTAATTTCGCTGGGCGGAACGGTAGTTTCAACTTCCATAAAAGTAGCAGGAGATAACTTTGATGAGGCAATTATGCGTTATGTCCGCAAAAACTATAATCTGATTATTGGTGAGCGTACAGCAGAGGCAGCAAAGATAAAGATAGGAACGGTTTATCCGGAAACTCTTCCACATACAATAGAAGTAAAGGGCAGAGATACTGTATCCGGACTTCCAAAAAGTGCAGAGATTTCATCCGAAGAAATCCGTGAGGCACTTGCAGAATGTATCGCTCAGATTATGGAAGTGATTCACAGTGTCCTTGAGAAAACACCGCCGGAACTGGCTGCGGATGTTGCTGAACGTGGAATTGTCTTAACTGGAGGCGGGGCGCTTTTGGGTGGATTCGAAAAATTGATTGAAGAAGAAACAGGAATTAATACAGTTGTTGCAGAAGACCCTGGAATGGTAGTGGCTGTTGGAACAGGACAGTACCTTGATGTAATGAGTAAAGTCGAGGGAAAATAAGAAAGGAAAGCAGATGGAGGAAACCATAGAAGGATACGTTGACCACATTATCTTTCGAAATCAGGATAATGGATATACGGTTATGGTGGTAGTCACAGAGGACGAAGAATTAACTTGTGTCGGCAGTTTTCAGTATATGAACGAGGGAGAAACGATAAAAGCGTTCGGGCATTATACCGAACATCCCTCCTATGGACGGCAGTTTGTAATGAGTTCTTATGAAGTCATTGTTCCACAGGATTCTCAGGCGATGGAGCGGTATTTGGCTTCGGGAGCAGTTAAGGGAATTGGAGCGGCACTGGCAGCAAGAATTGTCCGCAGATTTAAAGAAGACACCCTGCGTATTATGGAGGAAGAACCGGAACGCCTTGCCGAGGTAAAAGGAATCAGTTTGAGAAAAGCGCAGGAGATTTCAGATCAGATAGTGGAAAAATCAGATATGCGAAAAGCAATGATGTTTCTTCAGCAGTATGGAATTTCTCTGGCACTTGGAGGAAAAATTTACAAGCAGTATGGACCACAGATGTATCATGTTTTAAAAGAAAATCCATATCAGATGGCAGAAGATGTAGAGGGGATCGGATTTAAGATTGCAGATGAGATTGCAGGAAGAATTGGAATTTTGCCGGATTCAGATTATCGAATTCGAAGCGGACTTCTTTACATACTGACGCAGGCATCGGCAGAGGGTCATGTTTATCTTCCAAAGAAGCTTCTTTTAAGAAGGGCATCTGCGCTTTTGTGTGTGGAAGAATCCTACATGGAAAAACATATCATGGATTTGGCAATTGAGCGGAAGGTTGTAATAAAAGAAATTATGCCGGGGGAAGAAGAACAGGAGCAGATTGTGTATGCAAGCCAGTTTTATCAGGTAGAGCTGCATGTGGCACAGATGTTAAAAGAACTGGATTTAAAAGAAGAAATCAATCAGGATAAGTTAAAGCTCCAGTTAGATGAACTTGAATCGGCAGAAGAAATTACGCTGGATGAAAAACAGAGACAAGCAGTAATGCAGGCGGCCTCAAATGGGCTGCTTGTTGTAACAGGTGGACCGGGAACCGGAAAGACAACGACTATTAATGCGATTATCCGGTATTTTGAACAACAGAATGAAGAAATTCTTTTAGCTGCGCCGACGGGAAGGGCGGCAAAGCGAATGGCGGAGACGACGGGGTATGAGGCAAAAACTATTCACCGTCTGTTGGAGCTTTCCGGTATGCCGGAGAATCAGACAAAAAAAGGAATTCATTTTGAAAGAAATGCGCAGAATCCATTAGAAGCCGATGTGATTATTATTGATGAGATGTCGATGGTAGATATTTTTTTAATGCATGCGCTGCTTTCGGCAATTATGCCGGGAACAAGACTGATTTTGGTAGGAGATGTCAATCAGCTTCCAAGCGTGGGCGCAGGGAGCGTGTTGAAAGATATTATTTTGTCCGGTCAGTTTGCCGTGGTAGAATTGACAAAAATTTTCCGTCAGGCTTCCCAGAGTGATATCGTTGTTAATGCGCATAAAATCAATAAGGGAATACCGGTTACACTCGATAATAAGAGTATGGACTTTTTCTTTTTAAAACGTTATGATGCAAACGTGATTATCCGTGTATTGATAGCGCTGATTCAGAATAAACTACCGAAATTTGTAAATGCGACTCCTTATGAAATTCAAGTTCTGACTCCAATGAGAAAAGGACTTTTAGGTGTGGAACGCTTAAATATGGTTTTACAGCAGTATTTAAATCCGCCAGATAATCAGAAAAGAGAAAAAGAGCACAGACAGGGACTGTTTCGTGAAGGCGATAAGGTCATGCAGATTAAAAATAACTATCAGACAGAGTGGGAAATCCGTGGAATCGGGGGCATCCGTATTGAAAAAGGTGTAGGTGTATTTAATGGAGACACCGGAATTATCAGAGAAATCAATCTGTTTGCGGAGACGCTGACGGTCGAATTTGAAGAGAGACGTTTTGTAGAATATCCATTTAGGCAGTTAGATGAACTTGAACTTGCTTATGCAATTACGATACATAAGTCACAAGGTAGTGAATATCCGGCAGTAGTCATTCCGCTTTTGAATGGACCAAAGATGTTAATGAACCGTAACTTATTATATACAGCAGTGACCAGAGCACGAAAATGTGTGACTTTAGTAGGAGATGAAAAAATATTCTGGGAAATGGAAGAAAACCAAATGGAACAAAGCCGTTACACGACACTCGATTTAAGATTAAAGGAAATCGGATTACAGCAGGAATTTTAGATATTCTTTATCCAAGGAGGTGTCCGGTGTGCGGAGAAATCGTAGCACAAAGGGGGCGCAGTATCTGTAAAGACTGCGCCCCAATGTTAAAACCGATAAAAGGAGTTCGATGTTACCGCTGTTCCAGACCACTTTTAGAGGAACGACAGGAATTTTGCTATGACTGTAGTAGAAAAAAACATGTTTATCAACAGGGAATTGCGGTGTTTGGGTATCAAAGTCCGGTGGCGCAGTCCCTTTATCAGTTAAAATATCATGCGAGAAAAGAGTATGGAATTTTTTATGGGCATTATGCGGCAGTGTATGCAAAAAAACAAATTCAGGCATGGAAGATTGAGGTACTGATTCCGGTGCCGCTGCATCCGTCCCGTTTGGCAAAACGTGGTTATAACCAGGCAGAGGTGATTGCAAGGGCGATGGGAGAAAAATTAAATCTTCCGGTTGTGACGGATGCAGTAAAACGAGTGGAAAAAACAAAACCGTTAAAGGAATTAAATCCACAGGAGCGCAGAAAAAGTCTTCAGAGGGCATTTATGCCGGCAAAAAATCAGGCGCACTGGAAAAATGTACTGATTATCGATGATATTTATACAACGGGAAGTACGATTGATGCAGTCAGTCGGGTTTTAAAAGAAACACAAAGAGCAGAAGCTATCTATTTTCTGACGATAGCAATCGGTATTGGAAATAATTAGAAAATAATCAGAAAGAAATTGACAAAAAATTTTTCATAGAATATAATGGGGCAAGAATCGGGAGGTAAATCATTTTGTTTCATAAGTCAGCACAGTGAGTACTTTTACAGGAGCTGTGCTTTAGAAAAGAGGAGTAAAAATGAGAAAAAAAACATTGTTTATCGTACTATGTCTGCTTTCAGGAATTCTGACTCTTGGTGGATGTGGAAAGTCAGAAACTGACGATGCCAAAACACAGAAAAGTGAAGCAAAAGAAGAGGATGAATGGGAAGAAACTCCGGTTGCACCAATTGAAAAAGAAGATTTGAAAAAAATCGGAGTTCCGCTGAAGGGGACTGTTGAGATAAAACTGGAAAATAATACTGGAAAGAGTATTACCGGATTTGCAGTTAAGAAAAGTGAAAACAGTGAGTTTGGTGAGAACCTGCTCGAAGATGAGGATGTTTATGTCAAAGGTGAGAAGCGTTATTTTTACTATGACTATAAGCAGGAAAATTCAGAAGAAGAAACGGAGACGATTTCTGCAGATTACGACGGTAATACAGAGGAAGAAACAGACGAAAGTGTACCTGAATATGATATTCAGATTACATACTTAAATGGTACCACCGCAGTTCTTCATAATTTTCCGTTTGATGATATGAAAGAGGGTACATTAGAGTTGGAAGATGAGATTACTTATCTGACTTATACAAGTATCAAGACGAAAAAAGAAGTCGATACAAAAGACGAAGAGCGCAGTATCAGGACAAAAGAAGAAACAGCAGCGGCAGAAGCGCAGAGAAAAGCGAACGAGGCGGCAGCAGCAGAGGCAAAACGTCAGGCAGCGGAGGCGGCAGCAGCAAAACAGCAGGCAGAAGCAGCGGCGGCGGAAGCACAAAAACAGGCGCAGGCAGCAGCAGAGGCACAGAAGCAGGCACAAGAGCAGGCGGCACAACAGCAGCAGGATGCAAACCAGAATCAGAATCAGGATGCAAACCAGAACCAGGACGCAAACCAGAATCAGAACCAGGACGCAAACCAGAATCAGAATCAGGATGCAAACCAGAATCAGAACCAGGATGCAAACCAGAATCAGAATCAGGATGCAAACCAGAATCAGCAGACGCCTGATAATACAACGACAGATAGTAATACAACAACAGAAACTCAGCAATAAGAATCAAAAGAAATGAAATAAAGAAAGAACAGATAAAAGAGACCATTGAAAAGAGAAATGTTACTAAGAACAAAGAGAACAGTAACAAAGAAACAATGGTCTCTTTTGGTATGCGCAGAAAGGGTTGCTTCGTCTGCTTTAAGTATGGTATAATATAAAACGTATGATTAGATTTGCTTTAAGAAAGCAGAGGGAAATTAGATGTTAAATGAACAGAAAATTAAGAAGATGAGAAAGCTGGCCACCTATGAGTCAGGCAAGGGTCGTAAGCAGCTTAGAATCAGTAAGTATTATAGAAGTGATTATATCGGGCTTTCCTTGATTAAGAATTTTTTTCTTACTACAATTGCTTATGGTTTGCTGCTTCTGGTGTATTTCGGAAGCAAAAGTGATTATCTGATGGATAATATCAATCAGATAGACGTGGTTGCACTCGGGGTGAAAGTAATTTTGTTTTATCTGGTTATGATTGCAGGATACAGTATTATTACCTATGTGTATTGTTCTGTAAAGTACAGACAGGCACAGGAGGGGGTAGAGGAGTACTATCAGGAATTAAGCCAGCTTAAAAAGATGTATGACAGAGAAGAAACAAAAGCTGGTAAAGCGGCTAAAAGGAGGAAGGCATAAGGCATGACGAAACTATTACTATGGAAACAAAAAGTGAAAGAATTTTATGGAGAGCATGATTTCTGGATTACGCCTTTATTTAAATTCCTTTTGGCATTTGTTGTATTTTCACAGATTAACGGTTTATTAGGATTTATGAGACAAATCGATAACATTTTTGTTGTTTTGATTTTATCTTTGATTTGTGCAATGTTTTCAATTAATGTGATGACCATATTGGCGTGTCTCCTGATTCTTGGTCATTGTTATGCAGTTGGAATTGAGACGGCAGGATTTGCAGCAGTCTTACTGATTTTATTAATGATTTTATTTCTTCGTTTTACTTCAGAAGATAATGTCGCATTGATTCTTACACCGATTTCTTTTACCCTGCATATTCCGGCAGCAGTACCGGTAGGCTGTGGCATTTTAAGAGGAGCATCAAGCGCAGTACCATCCGGATGTGGGGTAATATTATATTTCTTTATGAAACTGGTAAAAGACAGAGCAACGGTACTTCAGGGAAACGAAACGGAGCCACTGCAGAAATTACAGCTTTTATTAGACGGTGTCTTAAAAAATGAAGAAATGTGGCTGACAGTTGTAGTTTTTGCAGCAGTTGTTGTGATTGTAAGTGTCATCAGCAGAGCGTCTTTTGACTATGCATGGAGAATTGCAATTGTGACAGGTTCAGTTGTTTATATCGTTATCATGGTATTTGGAAGCATGTTCATGAGCGTCAGCACAGAACTTGCAGGGATTATTTTATCTGGTGTAGCTGCAATTATTATTGGATTTATTATTGAATTCTTTGAACTGGGTGTAGATTATTCAAGAACAGAACTGACTCAGTTTGAAGACGATGAATATATCTATTATGTAAAAGCGGTTCCAAAAGCACTGGTTTCCGAAAGCAAAAAAAGTGTAAAGAAATTTACACCGAATTCTAAAGTGGTGGAAGAAGTAAAGCTGGAAGAAGTCAGACAAAATAAAGAAACAAAGGCGTATCAGCAGGAAAGTCAGCATCAGGAAATAAAACCAATTCCGGAAGGAAATCTGAGTCAGACCGAAAAAGCACATACACAGGATTTTTCAGCGAAACAGAACACAGCACAGGAAGAACCGGAGGCAGTTCCGGTAGAACGTGTGGCAGAAGAAGACTTTGACTTTGAAAAACAATTAGAGGAGTCTTTAAAAAACTTATAAAAATTTCAGATTAGAGAAAAGAACTATAAGGGGGTGAGACTGTGGGAGATTTTTTATTATCCGTAACAAGTTACTTAACTGGTATCCGATTACCGTATTTTACGTGGAGTGATATTGTTGAAATTCTGTTGATTGCTTTCTTTGTATATGAATTTATGTTATGGATTCGTAATACCAGAGCATATTCGCTTTTAAAAGGAATCTTAATTGTGCTTGCATTTATTTTCATTGCATTTTTATTGAAGATGAATACAATTTTATGGCTGGTTACCAACATGGCAGGATATGCAATTACGGCCGTATTGATTATTTTTCAGCCAGAGCTTAGAAAGGCACTTGAAGAACTGGGACATAAAAAAATCGTAAGCAGTATCATTCCATTTGATTCAGGAAACAAAGAAGAAGACGGATATTTTTCTGATAAAACAATTAACGAAATTGTTCGTGCAAGTTTTGAAATGGGAGCAGTCAAAACAGGAGCTTTGATTGTAATAGAAGAAGAAACCATTTTAAATGAATATGCGAGAACCGGAATTTATCTGGATTCTTTAGTAAGTAGTCAGCTTTTGATTAATATTTTTGAACATAATACACCGCTTCACGACGGAGCAATTGTCATTCGGGGAGACAGAATTGTGGCAGCGACCTGTTATCTCCCTCTTTCTGATAACATGGCACTGAATAAGAATCTTGGAACAAGACATCGTGCAGGAGTCGGAATCAGTGAGGTCAGCGATTCTTTTACAATTATTGTATCAGAAGAGACCGGAAATGTATCAGTTGCAAAACAGGGCAAACTGGATGTTGCATTGACAAAGGATGAGTTAAAAGAACGTCTGAAGAAAGAGCAGAATGCGACACCGGAGAATGCAAAACGGAAAAAAATAATATGGAAGGGATGGGGAAAGAATGAGAAAAAATCTGATGAATAAATTTACTCTTAGAATTCTTTCACTGTTTATTGCCATATTTATTTGGCTTCTGGTTGTTAATATTGAGGATCCTGTAAGGACAATTACAATTACCGATGTACCGGTTACATTTGCAAACGAATCTTATATTGAAAGTATGAATAAAGTGGCGCTTATGGAAGATGGGAAAGATACTGTGGATGTCAAGGTGACAGGTGCAAGTTCGATTATAAAAAAAATCAGCAGGGACAATATTTCAGCGGTAGCGGATTTAACCCAGATTGTAGATCTGGAGTCTGATCCGATTATGGTTCCGGTCTATGTCAGCTATTCCGGTATTGAAGAGCACAACATAGAAGCAAGACCAAGAAATATTCCGATTACAATTGAAAACAGAGTCAGTCAGGAATATACAATTGCAGTGAATACAGGCGATACGAAACCGGAAAAAGGATATGAAGTCGGAAAAACGGAAACAAATCCAGACCGTGTGACAATCATCGGACCAGAATCGATTATGAATAAGATTGGAAATGTCGTGGCTCAGGTAGATGTCAGTGGAATGTCAAAGGATGATACCAGACAGTCTGAGATTAAAGTTTATGACAAAAACCTCGAAGAACTTTCTGAAAAGCAGATGTCGTATCTGAAGTTTGATATACAGTCTACAACAATAGATGTAAATGTTGAATTATGGAAAGTGAAACAGGATGTTCCGGTGGAAGTGAAATATTCCGGAACGGTAAAAGCGGGATATTATGTATTCCAGGTTTCTTCTACGCCGAATACCATCAGTATTGCAGGAACGCAGGAAGCCTTAAAACAGTTTGAAGAGGATGGAGATAAACTGGTAATTCCAGCATCACTGGTTAATATCAGTGGAAAATCTTCGGATTATGAAGTAAAAGTAAATCTCGAAGATTTGCTTCCGGAAGATATTGAACTTGCGACAGATATCAGTGAGACAGCCCTTGTGACAGTGAAGATTCTTCCGTTAAATAGTAAAGAGTATGAAATTCCGGTAAACAGTATCACAGTAAATAATAAGCCATCCGATACGGATTTGGTTTTTGACAGAGAGAAAATAACAGTAAGAATTCTGGGAACGGAAGAAGCACTTGAAAATCTGAAAGAAGCGCAGATTGCGTTAAGTATTGATTTAAAATCTTACAGTGTCGGAGAATATGAAGTTCCGGTACAGATTACACTTCCGGATGGATATACCTCTCTGGATACGGTGAAAGTAAAATTAAAACTGGTGAAAGCCGCAGAAATTACGACGGGATAGTGGACTTTGAACACAGATTTACAATAACAGAAGCAGGGAGTGAGAAACATGGTAAGCCAGAAAGTAAAAGTAAATAATTTGATTGGTCTGCACTTAAGACCGGCAGGAAAGCTTTGTAATGAGGCAATGAAATATAAATGTCTGATTACCTTTCATTATAAAGACGTGACAGCAAATGCAAAGAGTGTGCTGAGCGTACTTGGTGCCTGCGTAAGAGGTGGAGCGGTCATTGAACTGGTATGTGAGGGAGAGGACGAACAGACCGCTTTGGAACATTTAGTTGATTTGCTGGAGCATTCACTTCAGGAGTGAACTACCACACGCCATAAAGGCATGTGGATACACGGCGACAGAAACTTATAAAGAAAAATAAGAATAGAAATACAAAAGTGCTGGGGCAAAAATTTTGACCCCAGCATTGTGCTGTAATTATGATAAAAAAGAAAAAATACAAAATGGGGGATAAACATGCAGAATAATATAAAACAAGGCTTAAAAGATGGAATTCCGATTGCACTTGGGTATTTTTCTGTCAGTTTTACATTTGGCATGCTGGCAGTGAATCATGGAATGAAACCATTTCATGCAGTATTGATTTCACTGTTGAATCTGACATCGGCAGGACAGTTTGCAGGACTTAATGTCATTCTGGCAGGGTCTTCTCTGGTGGAAATGGCACTAACCCAGCTTGTCATTAATATGCGTTATGCGTTGATGTCACTGTCACTTTCACAGAAATTTGCACGAAGTGTTCATACCGGACACAGACTGGCGATTGCTTATGGTATCACGGATGAAATTTTTGCGGTGGCAAGTTCTAAAAAAGGAAAAGTGGGTCAGTGGTACATGTATGGATTGATTTTCCTTCCGGTGGTTGGCTGGGTATCCGGAACGCTTGGAGGTGCGGTGGCAAGTACAATTATGCCGGAATTTATCAGAAGTGCATTGGGTGTTGCTTTATACGGAATGTTTGTGGCGATTGTTATTCCTCCGGCTAAAAAAGAGAAAAATGTATGTATTGTTGTAATTACCGCATTGATTTTAAGTACAGGATTTTATTATCTGCCTCTGCTTTGTAAGATTTCAGATGGGTTTAAAATTATTATCTGTACGTTATTAGCAGCTGGAATGGGCGCAGTCCTGTTTCCGATTAGGGAGGAAGAATCATGATTTATGCTTATATTTTTGTGATGGCAGGAGTAACGTATCTGATTCGTATGCTTCCGCTCACATTATTTCAGAAAAAAATTACAAATGTTTATATCCGTTCGTTTTTATATTATGTACCTTATGCCTGTCTGACCGCTATGACGTTTCCGGCAATTTTGTATGCGACAGATTCTCCAATTTCAGCGTTTGCGGGGCTGGTAGTTGCAGTGATTTTCGCCCTGAAAGAAAAAAGTCTTGTAACAGTAGCGTGTTTCTCTTGCATAGCTGTGTTTGTTATGGAGAGAATTTTATCATTTCTGTAAAGAAAACTTAATATTGTTTTACATTCTGTTTGTTGTAAAAACAGGTCAAAAATGGTAAAATAAGTAAAAATCAGGAGATACCAGAAAGCGAGGGATAGGTATGAAAAAAAGAAGAATGAAACTGTTATCCTTGATGCTTACCGTGGCCGTTACTATGACAACGGTATTGCCGGTAAGTGCAGCGACTGTATCAGAAGGAGCGGTACAGAGCCAGGAAAGTTCACAAACTCTTTTAGAGGGACAACCGGATGGCGGACAGCAGGAAGTTGGAGAGCAAGAGACAGGAGAAGAAACTCCGGATGTGAAAGAAACTCCAGATGTGAAAGAAACTCCGGATGTGAAAGAAACTCCGGATGTGAAAGAAACTCCGGATGCAGAAGCTGAGGCTCCGTCTGAGGATATGAAAGAAGAGCCGAATGAGACTCCGGCGGATGAGGCAAAGACAGAAGAACCTTCACAGGAGGGACTGGAAGAACGACAGCCGACGGATACAATTACTGTACTGAAAAATAATGAATTAAAAGGTGAAAAAATTGACGAACACTGGACGTTAGAAACTGTAGTGGATGCATCCAATAAAGCAAAACAGATAATTTATCGTTATTATGAAAGTCTTACAAATGCAGGCACGCTGACAGAAAAATGGGTGTTTGAAGTAGAAAAAAGTATCTGGGTAAAATATGAGGCTGAAACTGATGTAACACCGGTTGTTTTAAGTGAAGATGTTTATCAGATTGGAAAAGACAGTTATTATTTAAATGCAAAGGGTCAATTTGCATCCAACGCATGGAAAAAATATAGAAGTGAAACCGGAACAGAGTATTATTATTTTTTTAATGCAGAAGGAAAGAAAGATGCTTCTAAAACAGGACTCCGTACAGATATTGAAAATGGAGTAACTTATTTTCTGGAAGAAAATGGAGAAATTTTTAAAAATGGTCAGAAAGTCATAAATGGAGTGACTTATGTCTTTGGAGCAGACGGAAAATGTACTTCCAATTATAAACCGGGCTGGGAAAAGACAGCTGATGGCTGGAAATGGAAACAGGCTGATGGAACATATGCGGCAGGTACCTGGATTTTGACAAGTGGTAAATATTACTATCTGAAATCGAACGGAATCATGGCTACCTACTGGACACAGGTAGATGGAAAATACTATTTCCTTGGCGCAGATGGTTCTATGAGAACTTACTGGCAGAATATTTATGGTAAATATTATTGGCTCGGAAGAGATGGATCAATGAAAACCGGCTGGCAGCAGGTTTATGGCAAATGGTACTATCTTGGAAAAGAAAATGATGGTGCGATGAAATATTACTGGCAGAAAATTGACGGTAAGTATTATTGGTTAGGTCATGGAAATGATGGCGCGATGAAAACCTACTGGCAGAAAATCTATGGAAGATATTATTTCCTTGGCAGTGATGGCTCTATGAGAACCGGTTGGCAGAAGATTTATGGAAAATACTATTATCTTGGCGGAGCAAGTGATGGCTCTATGAAAACCGGTTGGCAGAGAATCGGAAATAAAAAGTATTATTTTGGCGGAGCAAACGACGGTGTCATGAAAACTGGCTGGCAGAAGATTGATGGCAAGTATTATTATTTCGGAGGTACTGCAGACGGAGCAATGAAAACCGGCTGGACTTCTGTTGGCAGCAAATGGTACTACTTAGACAGTAACGGAGTGATGCAGACTGGTTATATTAAAACCGGAAATACCAGATTTTATATGGATGCGAATGGTGTTATGCAGACCGGCTGGCAGTATGTCAATGGATACAAATTATACTTTAAATCCAATGGAGCATTGCAGCAGGATGTCAGCAGTATGGTAAGTGGACCATACAGACTGCGTGTAAATCGTACGACCTGCATGGTTACTGTATTTGCAAAAGATGGTTCAAACGGATATATTATTCCGGTTAAATCAATGACCTGCTCTGTAGGACTTCCGGCAACCCCAACCCCAACAGGAACATTCTACATTGGTGACCAGGACAGATGGCATATCTTAATGGGACCATCCTGGGGTCAGTATACGTCTCATGTATATCAGGGAATCTTTATTCACTCTGTAGCAGGTGGACGGCAGAACATTTATAACTTAAATGCAGCAGATTACAATAACTTAGGACGTCCGGCATCTCACGGATGTATCCGACTTTGTGTAAGAGATGCAAAATGGATTTATACAAATGTAAGCAGAGGTTCACAGATTACAATTGGTGATGGCTATTATGAGCCATTTGATAAACCGGCTACGATTAAACTGGCACCGGGAACAAATCTTATGGATCCGACCCAGTGTTAAGCAGATACCGACTAAAGAAAATTTTGTTTTTAGATTTTGCTTAAAAAAGAAGAGAGGCGTGTTTTTTTGACACGTCTCTTCTTTTCGCTTATAATGATAGAAAGGTACGATTGAGAGGCGAAAAAAATGGAATTGGAAAGAACACCAATTTATGAGATTTTTGACAGAAAACAGTCGGGAAATCAGCTCTATATCATGAGAGAAGATTTACTGCCATTTTCACTTGGAGGAAATAAAGTAAGAATTGCGAATGCCTTTTTTGAAGATATGCAGAAAAAAGGTTGTGATATTATGATTGCTTATGGAAATGTGCGATCTAATTTATGCAGGGTGATTGCAAACGAATGTTTCAGAAAAAAGATTCCCTGTTATATGATTTGTTCATTTGAAGAGGGCGAAAGTGAGGAAAAAGAGACAAGCAACAGCCATTTGATGCAGATGCTTAAGGTAAAAATTGTAAAATGTAGAAAAAATCAGATTGCAGAGACAGTAGAGGCAACGATGAATCGGTTAATACAGGAAGGACACAAACCGTATTATATCTATGGAAATAAATTTGGAACCGGAAACGAGGGGGTTTCTGCTTCTGCTTATGCAAAAGCTTATCAGGAGATCTTGAATTTTGAGAAAAACCAAGGGATTTTCTTTGATTATATTTTTCATGCATCGGGAACAGGAGCAACACAGGCAGGTCTGACTTGTGGACATCTTTTGGCGAGAGATAAGAAGCAGATTGTTGGGATTTTGATTTCCTCAAGAGAGTATGAACGTGCGGTTTCGATTATTGAAACCGGAATGAGAGAATACTTAAAAGGGCTTGGAAAAGAGTTTTCCATGGAAGACCAAAAAGAGATCCATCTGGCAAGTGAGTATACAAAAGGTGGATATGGACAGTATGATGAGGAAATCGAGCAGTGTATCCGTGAGGAGTTTGCCTTAAATGGAGTGGCAATGGATGGAACTTATACCGGAAAAGCATTTCTTGGAATGGAACACTATATCGAAGATTATCAGATTTCTGGAAAAAAGATATTATTCATTCATACCGGAGGAACACCTCTTTTCTATGACTGGCTTGGTACACAAAAAAAAGATTTAGGAAGGTTATAAGAAAAATGCTGATTTCTATTGTAATACCTTGTTATTATTCGGAAAAAACAATTCAGAAAGTAGTCGAGCTGACGATTCAGGAATTTCATGCACATAAAAAATATCAATGCGAGTTTGTCCTGGTAAATGATGGATCGACAGATGGAACGTTTGAAAAAATAAAAGAATTAGGAAAGAAATATCCATTTGTGCATGGAGTCAATCTGATTCGTAACTTTGGACAGCATAATGCACTGATGGCAGCACTTCATTATACAAAAGGTGATTATGTACTCGGAATGGATGATGATATGCAAACGCATCCTTCACAGATTTTTAAGCTGGTAGAGAAAATTCAAGAGGGATATGACCTGGTTTATGGACATTATGGAAAACGAAAAAATTCTTCTCTCAAGAACTTAAGCAGTAAATTAAATGAAGTTTCTTCGAGAATTTTACTGGGACGGCCAAAAGAAATTACTTCAAGTAATTTTTGGATTATCACCAAAAAAGTAGCAGAAGAAACCAGGAAATATGACAGTTATAATCCTTATATTGATGGGATTTTTTATCGGATTACCCACAATATTGGAAATGTGGAAGTGGAACATCATAAAAGAGAAGTTGGAGCATCTAATTATACCCTGCATAAGCTGATTCATTTATGGCTGGCATATTGGAATTATTCTGTAATCCCGCTTCGAATTTCGTCTGTGGCAGGTGGAATTGCTGCCGGAGTCGGATTTTTGATGGCAGTTATCACAGCGATACGAAAAATCGTTGACCCGTCTCTGGTGATTGGCTGGGCGTCTATGATGTGTGTGACGATGGTATTTGCAGGCATGATTTTAATGTGTCTTGGGATTGTCGGGGAATATCTTGGAAAAATTATTCTTACGCTGAATCATACTCCACAGTTTATTGTAAGAGAAACGATAAATGTAAGCGAACAAAGGGAAGAAATTTGACCGAATCAAGAAAGTTGGCAAATCAGCTAAATGGGAGTTATTTTGAAATGTCAAAGAAGAAATTAATGATATTAGGAGCAGGAATCTATCAAGTGCCTTTAATAAAAAAAGCAAAAGAAATGGGGCTGGAAACGCTGGTTGTAAGCATAAAAGGAAATTATCCGGGAATTGCGCTTGCGGATTCTTTTTATGAGATAGATACAAGAGATTATGAAAAAATTTTAGAAACCGCAAAAAGAGAAAAGATTTCCGGAATCTGTACCTCAGGAACGGACGTGGCAGTGCGTGCGATTGGTTTTGTCTGTGATAATCTGGGACTACGAGGGATTCCAAGAGAAGCAGCGTGGAAGGTCACGGATAAGCTTTTGATGAAAGAGGCATTAAAGGCAGGAGGGGTATCAACCGCAGATTTTAGAAAGGTCGCTTCTTATGAAGAATGTGTTGAGTCGGCTAATGCACTTGGATTTCCGGTTATGGTAAAAGCAGTGGACAGTTCAGGAAGCCGTGGAATCCACCGTGCAGACAGGATGGAAGAATTAGAATATGCCTGGCAGGAAGCAAAAAAGGTAACAAAGAAGCCGTATGTGCTGGTAGAAGAATTTATTGAAGCCGATGAAATAGGGGTAGATGCTTTTATTGGAGAAGAAAAAATAGAAGCATTTTTTCCACATGAAAAATTTACTTATACGGTAAATGGAACAACGATGCCAATCGGACATAAATTTCCTTATCATGCATCGAAAAAACTGATGGAAAATCTGAAACATCAGATTGAGCTTGCCATAAAAGCACTGGGAATGAAAAACTGTCCGCTAAATGCCGATGTATTTGTAAGAGGAGAGCAGGTCTGGCTGATTGAAGTTGGAGGAAGAACAGGAGCAACCTGTATTCCGGAGCTGATTTCAATTTATACGGGTTATGACTGGTATGAAAAGATAATCAGTTATGCACTTGGCGAAGAGGCAGAGTTTCAGAGTGAAGAAACACATCCTTGTATGGGCGCATTGCTGTTTTCGAATCAGGATGGCATAATCGAAAAGATTGAAATGGATAAACTTAAAAGCCTGGTTCAAAAAGGTATTGAGGTTCAGCTTGATTATCAGGTCGGTGATAAAATTGAGGCAATGAAGAATGGAACAGATCGGATTGGGCAGGTCATTATGAGGACAGGAAGCGAAGCGGAATTAGAAGAAGCGTTAAGCCATGCAAGAGAAGCAGTCTGGCTGTCGAAAGGAAATTTGGAAGAACGATGGAAAAATTAAAAGATTATATCTTACTGCATTTAAATATCATGCTGTTTTCATTTACCAGTGTATTCAGCAAACTGGCATCACAGCAGTTTAATAAACACGGACTGTTTTCAGCAGGAATGATTGGATTTTCTTTTTTGATGTTATTAAACTGCTTTGTTTATGCAATCGCGTGGCAGAAGGTTATCAAAAAATTTGATTTAAATGTTGCTTATGCAAACCGTACGGTATATTTAATCTGGAGCCAGATATGGGCTGTTTTTATTTTTCATGAAAGTCTTACAGTGACAAATATGATTGGTTTGCTGGTTGTCTTTATTGGAGTGTTGGTGGTGCAGAAATATGAATAATTATATGTGGCTGTTATTTATCGGAACATTTTTCAGTGCATTCTCACAGCTGTTATTAAAGCAGAGTGCAAATAAAACCTATAAAAATCCGATTTTTGAATATTTAAATTGGCGCGTGATTCTTTCTTACGGAATTTTTGCAGCCGTTTTGTTTCTAAATACTTATGCGTATACAAAAGTAGACATGAAATATGGTGCAGTAATTGATACCTTTACTTATGTGTTTGTTATGGTATTGTCGTATTTTATTTTAAAAGAAAAGTTTACAAAGGAAAAATTAATTGGAAATTTGATTATTATGAGTGGAGTGTTTATTTATACCCTGCCGTTTTAATCTTCCAAAGAAGAAGCCGATTATGAGATGTATAAATATAAGAAACGGATTTATAGAGACAGAGTATAAAAGAGTGGAACAGATTGTAGATTTGGCAAAATGTTCCACTCTTTTAAAATTTTTACCGGTTGAAGTAATCAAAAATTGTTTTAACAACATATTCTTTATCCGCTTGTGACAGCTGGTAGTACATCGGAAGACGTACCAGACGTTCACTTTCTTTTGTTGTATAGCGGTCTTCTCCAAAGAAACGTCCGTATTTTTTTCCGGCTGGTGCAGAATGTAATGGAATATAATGAAAAACAGACATCACACCGTGTTCTCTTAAATAATGAATAAAATCAGAGCGACTTTCCAGGTTCGGGAGTTTGATATAGTACATGTGAGCATTGTGAATACAATCTTTTGGAATAAAAGGCTGTTCAATCAATTCCTTATCGGCAAGTGGTTTTAATGCTTCATTATAAAAGTTCCAGGTGGCCATGCGGTCATTTTGAATGTCATCTGCCATTTCAAGCTGAGCCCAAAGATAAGCAGCATTTAAATCGCTTGGAAGATAGGAAGAACCATAATCCTGCCAGGTATACTTATCAATCTGTCCACGGAAAAATTTACTGCGGTCTGTTCCCTTCTCACGCAGAATTTCTGCTTTTTCCTGATAAGCATTATTCTGAAAGAATAATGCACCGCCTTCTCCCATACTTAAATTTTTGGTTTCATGAAAACTAAGACAGCCAAAATCTCCAATTGTTCCAAGACTTTTTCCCTTATAATAAGAAGCGAATCCCTGTGCAGCATCCTCGACAACTTTTAAGTGATGACGCTTTGCAATATTCATGATTGTGTCCATATCGCAGGCAACTCCGGCATAATGAACCGGAACAATCACTTTTGTTTTTTCAGTGATGGCGTCCTCGATCAATGTTTCATCAAGATTCATGGTATCAGGACGAATATCGACAAAGACAAGGGATGCACCTCTTTGAACAAAAGCATCTGCTGTGGAAACAAAGGTGTAGGAGGGAAGGATGACTTCATCCCCCGGTTTTACACCGCTTAAGACAGCTGCCATTTCAAGTGCATGAGTGCAGGACGTGGTGAGAAATGCCTGATTGGTATAAAAATGTTCTTTCATCCACTGACTGCATTTTTTGGTAAATGTTCCATCTCCGCAGATTTTTCCGCTTGCGATGGCTTCTTGTATGTATTTTACTTCATTTCCCGTATGAGGGGCAATATTAAAATCAATCATAACGACTCCTAAAAATTTTGTTCTAAATCAAATAACTACGGTAACATTTTAACATAGTTAAAAAAAAACGCAAATATTAATTTGATATACATTGCAATTTAAAAATAAGTATTATATAATAGGAAATACTTGGTTAACATATATGTAATAAATTTGGAAAAAGTTGACGCAAAGCAAAAAGGGAAGGGTAGGAAATGAAAAAGGCAACAAAAAAATGGATTGCTTACTTGTTGACACTGACAATGCTATTATCTGTAGCGACTCCGGTATTCGGAGCAGAGCCAGGGACAGAAGAGGCTGTGCCGGAAACTGTGCAGACACAGGAAGCGGTGCAAAGTACAGAAAAAAGCGCAGATGAAATTTCACAGGAACAGGTTTCGGAGGAACAAAATTCGGAGGCACAGAGTACAAACGAACAGGATACGGAAGAGCAGAATTCGAAAACTTCTGATTTAGAAGGAACAAATTCGGAAGAAACAAATTCAGAAGAAATGAATTCAGAAGAAATAAATTCCCGGGATGCTGTTTCAGAAGTGGCGTTTAACTATGTGGTTACTCAGGATGATGGAATCAATCAGTCTGTTATTATGAGCTTTGGAGACGAAACAACAGTGATTGAGAGTGCAGTACTTACATACCGTGACGGAGGAGAGATAAAAACAGCAGAGTCAGATACTGTAGCAGAGAACTTTGCCGTTTTTTTGCTTCCGATTGCACAGGATGGAGTGGAACGTGTATGGGAAAGTGCTGTAGTGAGAATTACAGGGATTGAGTATACTGTGTCACTTCAAGATTCTGAAGGTATGACGCAGACAGAAGTTTCAGAAGAAACCGCTTCAGAAGTATTGCAGGATACAGAAGAGTCTTTAGATGAAGAGACTGTTAATCTGGTAGAAGATTCTATCATTTCCACAAAGGGAGACGGAATTACGGGAGAGGAAATTGCGGATTCAATTGAAAAATCAATAGAACTCGTTCCGGATGCAGACGTAACAGCTCAAATCAGCACATTTTCCATGGAGTCTGTGGGAAGAGCAGCACAGAAGTATGTGATTGTGTTAGACCCAGGACATGGTGGTTATGATGGAGGGGCTGAAAATCAAAATGGAATTTCTTCCGAATCTGAATCAAAGTTGACATTAAAAATTGCAAATTATGTAAAACAGGAGTTAGAGAAATCATCACAGTTTGTTGTCTATATGACCAGAACGGATGACAGCTATGTTGGGTTAAGTGAACGTGTAAATTATGCGGCATCCAAGAATGCAGATATTTTAGTAAGCCTGCATTTAAATTCCGCAGATTCAAAAACCGCAAATGGAGCAGAAATCCTTGTACCAAGAACAGGACGCTATAACTCTAAGGTTGCGGAAAATGCCGGACAACTGGCACAGGATATTTTGAAAAAACTGGTAAGTTTAGGCTTATACAATCGTGGACTGGTTTATCGTGACAGTGCAAGTGGTACAAAATATCCGGATGGAAGTACCGCAGATTATTATGCAATTGTTCGTCAGGGATTGCAGGCAGGAATTCCATCCATTATTGTGGAGCATGCATTTATCAGCAGTACAGTGGATGCAAAGTTTTTAGACAGTGAAGCAGATTTACAGAAGATTGGAAGAGCCGATGCAGAAGGAATTGCACAGTATTTTGGTGTGACACTTTCGAATTCTTCTAATAATAACAGTAATAGTAATTCCAGCAATTCAGACAAGAATGGCTGGGTCAAAGAAAATAGAAACTGGTATTACTATAAGTCAAATGCAAAACAGACAGGCTGGCAGAAGGTTGATGGAAAGTGGTATTATCTGAAGGCAAACGGAGTGATGCAAACTTACTGGTATCTGGAAAATGGAAAGTATTATTTCCTTGGAGCAAATGGTTCCGTAAGAACCGGCTGGCAGAATATCTGGGGCAAATATTATCATTTTGACAGTGATGGAGTGATGCAGACCGGCTGGCAGAAAATCGATGGAGCATGGTATTATTTTGGAAATGAGAAAAATGGTGCAATGCAGGTGGGCTGGCAGATAGTTGACCATGAGTACTATTACATCGTGGACAGCGGGGTGATGCAAACTTACTGGAGAAAAATCGACGGAAACTACTATTTCTTTGGAGCAAATGGTGTCAGAAGAACCGGTTGGCAGAAAATCTGGGGAAAATGGTACTATCTGGATGAAAATGGAGTGATGCAGACCGGCTGGCAGAAGATAAAAGGAGTCTGGTACTACTTTGGCGGGTCTTCAGATGGAGCAATGAAAACCGGCTGGCAGACCATTAATGGAAAGACCTATTATTTTGACTCAGAAGGAGCAATGGCAACCGGAACCGTTACAATTGGCGGAACAAAGTATGAATTTAACAGCAGTGGAGCTCTAAAAGAAGAAACAAAAAATGAAGGGTTATATCAGATTACGGGAACAAGCAGTGTGACTGTTTCTCAGATGGTAAAATATTATAATACATACTCTTCGATTGCTTATCCGTCTGCAGCGCTGACCAAGGGTGGTGCAGCGGATATTGAAACATTTTGTAAAATAATAAAAGAAGAAGCCGATGCAGAAAACATGAAAGCCGATGTAGTATTTATTCAGGCAATGTTAGAAACCGGATATCTGAAATTTGGCGGAGATGTAAAAATCAGCCAGTTTAATTTCGCAGGACTTGGAGCAACCGGAAACGGAGTTGCAGGAAATTCTTTTAAGGATGTAAGAACCGGAATCCGTGCTCAGGTACAGCATTTAAAAGCTTATGCCAATAAAGAGGCGTTAAAAAATACCTGTGTAGATGTTCGTTTCTCTTATGTGACAAGAGGAAGTGCACCTTACGTGGAATGGCTTGGAATTCAGGAAAACCCAAATGGGGGCGGTTGGGCTGCAAGCAAGAATTACGGTAATGATTTACTGGGATTAATTAACAAGTTAAAAGCAATTTAAAAAAACAGACAGGATGATGTCAAAATCCTGTCTGTTTTTTTGCTGTATTTAGATTTAATTAGAACCCATCAGTTCTCCGGAAGCAGAGAAAACATACCATTTTTTGTCGATTAATTTCAGTCCGGTCTGCATCACTCCGGATTCGTCCAGATAATAGGTTTTGCCGTTTGAGGTAACCCATCCGGTCTGTAACACTCCACTATAATTTGCATAATACCATTTGCCGTCAACAGAGAACCAGTATTTCTGCATCACTCCGGTTAAAGGCATAAGGTAATAACGATTCTTGCCGTTTGTATACCAGCCTTCTATGCGTGCACCATTTGACTGGAGAAGATACCAGTTATTGTCAATTTTCTGCCATCCGGTCAGCATTGCTCCAGAGGAATTTAAGTAATACCATTTGCCCCAGATGCTCTGCCATCCGGTTCGCATGATACCGTCTGAACCAAGGAAGTAGTAGGCATTATTGACTTTCTGCCAGTAGGTTTTCATAGCTCCGTCATTTGCATTGCCAAAGTAATACCATTTAGAATCGAGTCGTTTCCATCCGGTCTGCATCAGTCCATTAGTTTCAAAATAATAAGTTTTGTTATTGAGTGTCTGCCATCCGGTTTTTAAGGTTCCGTTCTCATTTAAATAATACCACTGGTTGGTACCGATTTTGATCCATTTGGTTTTCATTCTACCGCTTGTTGGGTCAAAGTAATAAGTTTTGTTGTTAAGTGTCTGCCATCCGGTCTGCATGACACCGCTCTTATTTAAATAATAAGTCTGGGTATACAGATACATCCATCCGGTCTGCATGATACCATTACTGTTCAGATAATGCCAGCTGTTTCCAACTTTTACCCATCCGGTCTGCATGACACCTTTCTCATTCATGTAATACCATTTTTGTCTGTGATAAAGCCATCCGGTCTGCATCATTCCGGATGAATTTAAATAATACCATTTATCATCGATTTCACGCCATCCAGTCTGCATGATTCCTTTTTCATTCATGTAATACCAGTATTTTCCACTTTTTACCCATCCGGTCTTTAAGATTCCGGTTGAGAGGTCGAAATAATAATAAGTTTGATTAAGATACAGCCATCCAATATGACGATATCCGGTGGAATCAAAATAGTATTTTTCTCCATCAATGGTTTCCCATCCATTTTTTGTGTAGCTTCCGTCTGCGTGAACATACCACCAGCCATTTTTATCCTGTTTCCATCCAGTTTTGGAGGTTGTGGTTTTGGAAGTGTCCCAGACTCCGTTTTCATCAACATAAGATGTTCCAATCCAGGCATTTTTTGCCATGGTGCCGTCTTTCTGGAAATAATAGCATTTTTTATTGATCCATTTCCACCCAGCCGAAAGCATCTGACCGCTGTCATTGAAAAAGTAAGTATCCTCATCAATGGTGCAGAGTCCGGTTGAAATACTGCCGTCATTCTTTAAGTAATAGTAATAGTTTCCATTTTTTAACCAGCCATGAACGAGTGCACCTTTTGCATCAGCATAATACCAAGTTGCATTTGTGCGAATCCATTTCTTTTCATCTGCGGTAATGGAATTAGAAAAATGATAGGTTTCTCCATCATAGTCCACAAAACCGGTGTAGGCTTTTTCACGTCCATTTAAATAACTGGAAAGATAAGGCGTCTCGTCTTTACTGTAAAAGAAATAATCAGAAGAAGAGACATTTAAGTCCAGCGTATCCATATCCAGTGTGATTGCAGGAGTGTATGAAGTATATTCTGGAAGAGAGTAAAGTCTTGTTCCAAGTTTATTTAAAAGTTCAATTCTGTCTTCCGGAAGAACCTTGTAAAGCCCTGACTGAATGGCAATTGTTGGACTTAAGGTATTTAGATATTCCAGAGAGTTTGAATTTGCGATTCCATGATGACCCAGCTTTAAGACATCAATATGTCCCAAAACTTTGGAAAGACGTGCCTCATCTCCATCTGCAAAACCGATATCGCCGCTAAGAAAGGCAGTGTATCCACTGTCGGAAGTGACTTTTACGCCAAGAGAAAAATAGTTGGCATCGAGTTTTCCGGTTGTTTTGTAATCATCACTGTAGTTCATCACCTGAAGATGCAAGTCCCCAAGGTCGAAGTCTGGATTTCCGGTTGTGCTTGCAGGTGTGCTGTAGACTGTTGAGTTTGGATCAGAAGAATTCAGTACAGCAATTCCTTCTTCGGGGAATGCCTCTTCCATTGCAGGGTCATCTTCAGAAACCGGAGAATCTCCATATTTTTCTTCAATTTCCTGTTCTGTAATATAAGAATAAGAACGGGTATCCGTACCGGCAGAAATATTTTGTTCTTCGGTCTGAGCGGAAGCTTCAGCAGCCTGGTCTGGAACAACCGGTGCATTGACATCGAAGTTCTGAATCAAAGTACTTCCAACTTCTTTCGCTGCCTCAACTGCTTTATCGTAAACATAGAGATTGTCAAATAACAGTCCGGGTGAAGTGATGTATTCATCTTTGTATTCCATCAGATAGACTCTTTGAGGATGAAATTCCCGAATGACTTCATCCGCAGAACCGATGTGGTCACTGTGAGGATGCGTTCCAAGATAAAAATCAAAGTTATCCTGCGTGACACCAACACTGTGCATGTAATCAAGTACCTGTTGTTCATAGCCCTTTCCGGTATAGACATTGTTTCTTAGTGGATAGCGTGGGTCACTGCCATCCGGATAATCACTGTCTTCTCCGGAGTCAATCATTCCAAAGTGTCCATTGCTTTCAAGCAGGATGGCATCACTGTTATACGGAAGAGTGATAAAATGAATTTTTGAATAAGAAACTTCCGGTTCTTCTTCGTTGTCGTCTTTATCGGATGAATCTGGATTCTGGGTATCACCGGAAGAATCTGAATTATCTGGATTCTGGGTATCACCGGAAGAATCTGAACTGTCCGGATTTTGGGTATCACCGGAAGAATCCGAACTATCTGGATTTTGGGTGTTACCGGAAGAATCCGAACCATCTGGATTCTGAGTATCACCGGAAGAGTCCGAACCATCTGGATTTTGGGTGTCACCGGAGGAATCGGCAGATTCTAAAACGGAACTGCCAGATACAGAGGATGCAGAAACCGGAACAGAACCAAATACAGTTGTTGTGCTAAGAAGAAGTGCCAGAAATCTGGCAAAATAAGGTTTCCTTTTGTGCATAGATAATATCCTTTCTATTCTATTTGTATGCATTGTTTTTGCGTCTTATCCTGCTATTATAAGCTATTTTTTGTCGAAAATTCAATAGTTATGTAGAAGGATGAGAAAGAAAAAAGAAAGAGAGACAGATTCTGGCATTTGCTTTTATACAGGAAATATAGTAAGATACTTCGAGAGTGGTTTAAAAGTGAAAAAGAAAGATAATAAAAAAATAGGAAATGGAGGTTTAAGATGCAGGAAATTACAGAGATTGCCGAATTAAAAGAAATACAGCTTGGAATCTTAAGAGAAATAGATAAACTTTGTAAGGCATATCATCTGAAATACTTTATGTCGGATGGAACTCTGCTTGGGGCAGTCCGACATAAAGGATATATTCCGTGGGATGATGACCTTGATATATGGATGCCAAGAAAAGACTATGAAAAATTAGAGCAGATTATGAATCAGGAAGGTTCCTGTTATAAAGTAGTAAATCACAAAAATACAAAGGGATATATTTATGCCTTTGGAAAAGCAGTTGATACTCGTACAATTTTAAAAGAAAATATCGAAGTCAACTGTCCAATGGGAATTTATGTAGATATTTTTCCTTATGATGGACTCCCAGGGGAGAAAAAAGAGGATTATATCAAACATGTCAGAAAATGTTTGTATCTGGAAAAACAGCGTTACAGAGGATTTCAGAGTTTTAAAGGTGTAAAAGGAAACCATACTACAGGAAATACAAAACGGTTTGTATTCTGGGCTGTCAGAAGACTGATTGGCGGAAAGAATTTTATCCGTATGGTAGACCATTTAAGTCAGAAGTATCCGGTAGAGGGGGCAAAGTATGTGGGCTGTCTGGTGGGCGGTTATAAAGAAAAAGATATGATGCCGACCGAAATTTTTTCAGAAGCAGTTGAATTGGAATTTGAGGGAGAATATTTCCGTGCGCCAAAAGGCTATGATACCTATCTTACAATTGAATATGGCGATTATATGACCCTGCCACCGGTAGAACAACGTGTCACCCATCATGATTTTAAAGCATGGTGGAAAACCAAATAAGGAGAATTACTGTGAAGAATCTTTGGAAATTTGTAAAAACTTCAGGTATCTATTTTATAGGTACAGTATTACATAAATTGATTACGTTCTTCCTGCTTCCGATTTATACCAAATATATCGACAAAGCAGATCTTGGAACGTATGACCTTGCAACTGCTTACATTAATTTCTTGTGTTCGATTCTGTTTCTGGATATCTGGAGCGGAATCATGCGTTTTGCCTTTGAATATGAAGGAGAAGAGCGGAAAAAGCCGATTACCAGTGGAATTGCGATTTTCACCGGTTCTACGGTACTTTATACCATCGTGTTATTTGGAGCAGGATGTATCTTTGATATCAAGTATCTTCCACTTATCTATCTGTATGGTATTATGATGAACATTCAGACTTTAGTTGGATATCTTGCAAGAACCTATGGAAAAAATGCGTTATATACCACATCTGGTCTGGTCAGCTCTTTTGTAACTGTAGCATGTAACATTTTATTTATTGTATATTTCCGCATGGATTACAGTGCACTGTTTATCTCTGCCTGTATCGGATATCTGGTCAATATCGTAGTGCTTGGATGGGGAATCAAGCTGCCAAAGCTGATTTCTGTGTCAGCCTTTGATAAAGATTTATTCAAAAGGATGCTGATTTTCTCACTTCCGCTTTGCATGAATTCTGTGGCATATTGGTTTTTAACTTCCTATAACCGTGTCGCAATTTCAAATGTTTTATCAGTCAGTGAAAATGGTCTGTATTCGATTGCCGGAAGATTTTCTTCGTTTATTACGTTGTTTACGACCTGCTTTAATATGGCATGGCAGGAAATGTCTTATTCAAGAGAAGCACAGAAGCAGACGAATCAGGGAGAATTTTATACCACTGCTTTAAACTCTTATATCAAGTTTTTATGTATGGGGCTTTTGATGCTGATTCCTGCAATTTCAGTTATCTACCCGATTATGATTAATGAATCGTATGCGGACGCAAAACAGTTGGTACCGTATTATCTGCTTGCAACCATTGTTTCCTGCATCAGCAGTTTCTTTGGAAATATCTTTACTGCAATTAAGAAAAATAATGTATTGTTTTATACCACAGTGGCAGGAAGTGTGGTAAATGTAGTCAGCGTGCATCTGTTATTACCGGTTGTTGGGGTACAGGGAGCAAGTATTGCCCTGTTTTTAGGTTTTATGGTAAATAATATGATTCGTGCTTATCTGCTGAAAAAAGAAATTCAGGTTTCAATCGATTTGAAATTTATTGTTGCATGGGCAATTGTTTATATTGGAGTAAGTTATATTTATCTGCATGCAAATGCCATCATCAATGTGTTAACTGTTTTTGTGGGAGGATTGTTGACTTTATTTGTATTCCGTAAGGAATTAAAGGAGATTTTAGGTACAATAAAAAACAGATAAATGAAGTAAATGTTGAATCTTCTTGAACAAAATGTTAAGATGAATGTTAAGAGACTAAGAATATTAAGAGGTTGGATGGATGAAAGGTGTAAAGAGAGAACAATTTCGGCGTTTAGTCAGAAGCATAGCCGTAATGATTATTCTGGTACTGGAATCTTTTATTTTTTATTATGTCTGGAATAAATATTACAGCAGGGGGCTTTGGATTGAGCCGTTCTATGCAAAAGGAAATATTTTCATTGTATTGGTGTATGCGGCATTTATGCTGTTGTTTTTATATATTTATGGTGGATTTAAAATTGGTTATATCAAAAGAGGCAATCTGATTTATTCTCAGGCATTGTCCGGACTTTGTGCCAATGTAATTATGTATCTTCAGATTGTGCTGTTATACCGTCGTCTGCCGGATGTGCGTCCCTTGCTTGCAATGACGTTGGCAGATTTGCTTGTAATTGGAATTTGTTCGTATTTTTTTGATAAGCTGTTCAGTTATATTTTCCCGCCACGTGATATTCTGTTGATTTATGGAGAGTATCCGGTGGAAAAACTGGGTGGAAAAATTGCAACGAGAAAAGATAAATTCCGTATTAAAGAGCGAATTTCTGTGGATGAAGATTTTGAAACCATTCAGAAAAAAATTCTGGAATATGAAAATGGTGGTGTACTTTTAGGAGATATTCATTCCTCTGACAGAAACCAGATTTTAAAGTTTTGTTATGCACATTCGATTCGTGTGTATCTGACTCCGAAAGTTTCAGATATCATTGTAAGAAATGGAGAAACGCTTCATTTATTTGACACTCCGCTTTTACTGTGTCGTAATTATGGATTAAATATCGGTCAGCGTTTTGCAAAGAGGACTCTGGATTTGGTGGTTTCTGTTTTGATGTTTATTGTGGCATCTCCATTTATGCTGGTGACTGCAATTGCAATTAAGGCTTATGACAAAGGACCGGTTTTGTTTAAACAGAAACGTTTAACCATTGATGGAAAAGAATTTTATGTCTATAAATTCAGAAGTATGATAGTAGATGCAGAAAAAGATGGTGTGGCGCGCCTTGCAAAAGCAGGAGACAGCAGAATTACACCGGTTGGAAAAGTGATTCGTGCAACACGATTAGACGAACTTCCGCAGCTTTTAAATATCATCAAAGGTGATATGAGTCTGGTTGGACCAAGACCGGAGCGTCCGGAAATTGCAAAAGAATACGAAAAAGAAATTCCGGAATTTGCGTTCCGTTTAAAAGTGAAGGCAGGATTGACCGGTTATGCCCAGATTTACGGAAAGTATAATACCACAGCCTATGACAAACTAAAATTAGATATGATGTACATTGAAAGTTATTCGTTTATCAATGATTTGAAATTGATTTTATCTACCTTTAAAATTATGTTTATGAAAGAAAGCACCGAAGGCATGGAAGGGGAAGAAACAATTGCCTTAAGCCACCAGCCTGAGAAAGAGAAGAAAAATGATTAGTATTATTGTTCCGGTATATAACCGTGAAAATAAAGTAGGAAGCTGTATTGCAAGTATTTTAAATCAGACGTACACGGATTTGGAATTGATTTTAGTTGATGATGGTTCAACCGATAACAGTGTGGCGGTCTGTGAGGAATATGCAAAACAGGATAAGAGAATCCGCATCATTCAAAAAGAAAACGGTGGTGTCAGCAGTGCGAGAAATTGTGGAATCAAAGAGGCAAGAGGAGAGTACTTACAGTTTGTTGATTCCGATGATACCATTGACAAAGAAATGACGCAGAAACTTTATGAGGCGGTACAAAAAAATGAGGCAGATGAAGCAATCTGTGGATTTCGTGAAATTCATGGCGGGACAAGGGGGGATGTGATTCGCATCCCTCAAAAAGAATGTGTGACGACAGTTGCAAAGATGGAATCGGAAATTGAACATCTGATTTTGAATTGTCTGCTTCAGTCCTGCTGTAATAAACTATATAAAAAAGAAAAAATTAAAGAATTTTTTTCAACCGAGTATACTTATGGTGAGGATTTGTTATTTAATCTTGCCTATTTAAGAAAGATTGAAACGATTGCCTTTGTTCCGAAAGCATATTATGAATATGACTGCCGTGGGGAGTCGATTACTTCTTCTTATCGAGAAGATGAGATTGAGATACGAATTCATTTAATGAGAGAAGTATTCGCATTTAGCGAAGCCTGTCTGGAAGGAGCACAGGTGATGCGCGAGTTTGCTGATAAGACCATGCGGGCGGTCATTTATAGTTTATTTGATATTTATCAGGATGAACGGTTTTCCAAATCAGAAAGAAAACAGAAAATACTTGGTTATTTAAAGAATCAGACGGTTCAAAAAGCAAGTGGAGTCTGTCAGCTTGGAAACAGACAGCAGAGGTTTTGTAATCGTTTAATTCAGAAACAGCAGGGAGGGTTCTTACTCTTTTTGTTTGCATTAAAAGAAAAATTACATCTGTATTAAGAAATGGATTAGAAAGAAAAACGGAGAATTGGGAAATGGCAGAATATAGTGTTTTAATGTCTGTGTATGCAAAAGAAAATCCGGAATACTTAAGAGAAAGCATTGAAAGTATCTGGAATCAGACGGTTAAAACGAATGATTTTTGGGTGGTATGTGATGGACCTCTGACAAAAGAGCTGGATGCAGTATTAGAAGAAAATCAAAAAGCTCATAAAGAGGTCTTTCATCTTTTACGATTAAAAGAAAATGTGGGATTGGGACGAGCCTTAAATGAGGGCTTAAAGTGCTGTAAAAATGAAGCGGTTGCAAGAATGGATTCCGATGATATTGCATGCAAAGACCGCTGTGAAAAACAGCTTCGTGTCTTAGAAGAAGGAATTGACATTGTAAGTGGTACCGTAGTAGAATTTGAGAAAGACATTTTGCATTGTAAAGCAAAAAGAACCCTTCCTTTATCGAAGGAAGAAATCTTGAAATTTGCGGGAAGAAGAAATCCGTTTAATCATCCATGTGTGATGTATCGTAAAGAAGCAGTGGAAAAAGCAGGAGGATACCAGCATTTTTATCTGTTTGAGGATTATTATCTCTGGGCGAGAATGTTGCTTTTGGGAGTTGAGGCGAGAAATCTTCCGGATACCCTTCTTTACATGCGTGCTGGAACAGGAATGTACAAACGAAGAGGTGGCTGGAAATATGTAAAATCAATGTTACATTTCCGGCTTTTTTTATGGAAAAGCGGCCTGAGCAGTTTTTTGGATTTTGTGGTCTGTGCAGGAGGTCAGATGATGATTTGTCTGATTCCGAACCGCTTAAGAGAACTGTTTTATAAAAAATTTCTTAGAAAATAGAGAGTGGCTTATGAGTAGATTTTTAGAAAAACTGGAATTTGTCAAACCGGCAGACCTTGTCTCAGGACTTAAGATGCTGGTTTCGATTCCCTATGCTGCCTGTCTGAAAAAAAAGAGAAAACAGATGTGGCTGGTTTGCGAAGAATATAATGAGGCCAGAGACAATGGTTATTGGCTTTACAAATATATCAGAAAAGCGCATCCCGAGCAGGATGTGGTTTATGCGATTAACAAAGAATCCGTAGATTATGAAAAAATTAAAAATTTGGGAGAAGTGATTCAGTACGGCTCAATCAAACATTGGGCATATTATCTGGCAGCTTCGATTAATATCAGTTCCCAAAAAGGCGGAAAGCCAAATGCGGCAGTCTGCTATTTATTAGAGGTCTATGGAATTTTAAAAAATACCAGAGTGTTTTTACAGCATGGTGTCATTGAAAATGATCTGCCGTTTTTACATTATGAAAATACGAAGATGCGGATGTTTATCACAACTGCGCCAAGAGAGCATCAGTTTATCTGTGAAAAATTTGGTTATCCGGATGGATGGGTCAAATGCGTCGGAATAGCAAGACTCGATGGGCTGCATGATGCAAAAGTAAAGAAAAATCAGATTCTGGTCATGCCGACCTGGAGAAAATGGATTTCTGTTCCAAGTTCCGTTTCGGCAACCTTAGACGATATGAGCAGTTTTGAGGCAACCGAATATTGCAAACGCTGGATGGAAGTCTTAAGAAGCAGTGAAATTGAAGAATGGCTTGCAAACGCTGGAATGGAACTGGTCTTTTATCCACACAGAAATATGCAGAAATTTATCTCGTTTTTTAAGACAGAGAGCAAGCACGTAAAGATTGCAGACTGGGAACACTACGACGTTCAGCAGTTATTAAAAGAATCCGCTTTTTTGATTACGGATTATTCAAGTATCTTTAATGACTTTGCATATATGAGAAAACCGATGATTTATTATCAGTTTGATAATGAAAAATTCAGAAAAGCACAGTATGAAGAAGGGTATTTTTCTTTTAAGGAAGATGGTTTTGGACCGGTATGTGAAACATTTGAAGAGTTAAAAACAGCATTAAAACGTGCGATTGATGAAAATTTAAAAAATCCGGAAGTTTATCTAAATCGAGAGAAAGAATTTTTTACGATTTGGGATACCGATAACTGCAAACGAAATTATGAAGAGATTAAAAAATTGCAGGAGAGTCTTTAAGTATGAATATTTTAATTGAAGGAATGTCAAGACAGCTTGGTGGAATGGAAGCTTTTATCATGTCTGTGTACCGTGGACTCGACCGTGAGAGTTATCGCATGGATTTTATCGCTTATGACGATGAGATTGTGTTTGAAGACGAATTAAAAGCAGGCGGATCTAAGGTTTATCATGTGACTCCACGTTCCAAAAGTGTTCTTCAGTCAAGAAAAGAGCTGGATACCATTTTTAAACAGACACAGTATGATGTATTCTGGACCAACAAAACAACGATTAGTAATATTGAAGCCTTAAAATCGGCAAAGAAAAATCAGGTACCGCTTCGGATCGTCCATTCTCATTCCTCTGAAAACAGAGGAACAAAATTTACGCTGTTTATGCATAAGAAAAACAGACGTCAGGTGGCAAATTATGCCAATCAGCTCTTAGCCTGCTCGAAAGAAGCGGGTGTCTGGATGTTTGGGGAGAAAGCGAAAGAAGCACAGATTATTATAAACGGAGTCGATATCCGAAAATATACTTACACAAAAGAACGAGAAGAGAAGATGCGCAAAGAACTGGGACTTGGAGACGAACCGGTTGTAGGTCATGTAGGACGCCTTTCCAAAGAGAAAAATCACAGCTTTTTATTTCGCATCTTTCAGGAAATTCAAAAAAAAGAGCCGTCTGCCGTTCTGCTTTTATGTGGAGGCGGAGATGAAGCTCAGAAAAAACAGTTAGAAGAAGAGGCAGAAGCACTTGGAATCCGTGACTCTGTTCGTTTTCTTGGGGTCAGAAGAGATGTGCCCGATGTACTTCAGGTGATGAATGTATTTGTATTTCCGTCGCTGTTTGAGGGGTATCCGATTTCACTGATTGAAGCACAGGCAGCAGGACTTCCGACTTTTGGAAGCAAAGAAGCCGTTCCAAAAGAAATGGGACTGACAAAAGAGATGCATTTTCTTTCTTTAGAGGAAGGAGAGAAACAATGGGCGGAGGCTGTATTAAAAGAACTCCATTCCGAAAAATGTTCGGAAACCGAAGTGTTATTACAAAGTGAAGTAAGTCTTGAAAAGATGCTTGATACAATTCAAAAAATACTGGAAAAGAGAGGGATGAAACATGGAAATTGATTTAGTAATCCCATGGGTCGATGGCAACGACCCGAAGTGGCTTGCCGAAAAAAGAGCCTGCTTAAAAGAGGAAGAGGGAGACGGACGTGCAAACCGTTTCCGTGAATGGGATAATCTGGAATATCTGTTTCGTGGAATTGAAAAAAATCTTCCATGGATTCGCAAGATTCATTTTATTACCTGGGGACATGTACCAAAATGGATGAAAGTCAATCATCCAAAATTAAATATTGTAAAACATACCGATTATATTCCAAAAGAATATCTTCCTACCTATAATTCCCATGTGATTGAACTGAATTTACATAGGATTCCAGATTTAGCAGAGCATTTTATCTATGCAAATGATGATACTTTTTTTGTTGCACCGATGAGACAGGAACATTTCTTTAAAAACGGTCTGCCATGCGACTGTCCGCTTGAGAGAGTACATGTCTTTAAAAAAGGTGGAATTGACCATATTGTTGCAAACGATTTGGAATTATTAAACGACCACTTTCTAAAAAAAGATACTTTGAAAAAATATCGCAAGAAATGGTTTTCCTTAAATTATAAACGATTATTATTAAAAAATATCTATATGTTAGGGGTCAAGCAGTTCCCAGGATTTGTCAATCCACACATTCCGCTTGCATATTTAAAGAGTACGTTTGAGGAAGTCTGGGAGAAAGAACCGGAAGTATTAGAGGAAACCTGTAAACATAAATTGAGAAATAATATGGATGTCAACCAGTGGCTGTGCCGTTACTGGCAGTTTGCCAAAGGACAGTTCGAGCCTGGAAATCCTTATATTGGAAAATTTTATTCGATTGGAAAAGACGATGAACTCATTGAACAGGCATTGAAGACAAAACAATATAAAATGTTATGTTTAAGTGACGATAAACCGGAACTTGAGTTTGAAAAAGAAAAAGAATGGCTGAAAAAATTATTACAGTCTTATTTTCCGGAAAAATCTTCGTTTGAAAAATAGGGTACTCTCAAAATCTTTATGATTGAGCGTGCATAAGAAAGGACAAGTTATAAATATGAAACTCGATGTACGAAAGATGATAAGCGACCCGTTCTGGTTTGCCATGTACATGCTTTTAATCGCTTATCTTGGAGCACCGGCGTTCTTGAAGATTCATCTTGGAATTTTCAGAAAAGCAGGTCTGGTATGGGGAGCGGTTTTGCTTGCCATCTTTTTGATAAAAAATTACAGAGCTTATCTGGAAAATAAATTTGCACTGGTCTTGTTTTTGTTCTGTGTTGCAAATGGAATCACGATACTTGTAAACTGGAGAACCAAATTAAGCAGCAATATTTTTACGTTTGGTTATATGACCACTTCACTGCTTTTAGTTTTTAATATGTACTGGCAGAAAGAGGAAGAGGAAGTGGAAAAGAAAATAAAAATTTTTTCCTGGATGAATGTGATTATGCCGCTTATGTATGCCTCAATTGCATTAATTACATTTTTACTTTCCGTTCAAGTGTGTTATGAACTTCCGAATGGATATCAGTATCTTGGAATGTTTGAAAATCGTCTATGGGGCTTATTCAACCCGAACACCGGTGGAATGATGGCGGTGATTTCCATGGCATTTTCGCTTTATCTGATAAACAAGTCAGCACAAAAGAAAAAACTTCTGATTGCAAATATTGTAATTCAATATCTGTATCTGATTTTAACACAGTCAAGAAGTGCTTATGGAGCATTTGTCTTTTTTATTCTGATTGTAATTGGATTTGTCTGGGTCAAAAGAGAGAATCTATTCACAAAGGATAGGAAAACCTGCATAAAGAGTCTTTTAAAGTCAGTTGTCATTTTTGTCTGTGTGTTGGCACTCTCTCCGATTGTAAAACATACGATTGTATTGATTCCGGATGCAGTAAGTTCTTTGAAAGGACAGGAAGAGAAAACAGAAATAGTAAGAACCGAAGAATTTTTTGAAGAAGAAGATGCAAACAGTGTCAGCAACGGACGAGTGGAAATCTGGAAAGCCGGATTAAAAGTCTGGAAAAATTCTCCTGTATTTGGTGCAGGTGCAAATTGCATCTATGAATACGCAAAGAGGGATTTGGATAAAGGAACCGCACAGGCGCTTCATAATGGCGGACTTCACAATGTCTATGTGACAACGCTGGTGGCATCTGGAGTGGTAGGACTTGGAATTTTATCCGTCTTTTTAATTATGGTATTTATTCGCTTTGTAAGAGCACTTTTCACAAAAACAGATACATCGACATTTATTTTAATGGGGCTTTGCGGTGGAATTTTACTATCGGATTTTATGGAATCCAGAATCTTATATGCAAACTCAAGTGTTCATTATATTTTCTGGATGACAATGGCGTATCTGTGCTGTAAAATAAATGATATCAAGAAAAAACAGGCATAGAGAAGCGTTAGGACAAAAGCTGGAATAAATAAGAAAGGATATGACCGGATGGGGAAAGTTAGACGATGGATGCTGATACTGTGTGCGATTTTTATGGTGCTCGGTGCACAGTCTGTGTATGCGGATGATACGCAGGATTCTCTCGATGGCTACTGGTCAAAAGACGAAAATCAGGAAACGGAAGATGGGGAAAACGTTTACCGATATTTTCTATGGGATGGAACAATGATTACGGACCAGTGGGCAAAAATCGAAGAGGAATGGTACTTTTTTGATGCCAATGGAGTCATGCAAAGAGGCTGGCTTTGGAAAAGTGGTGGATGGTACTATCTGGATGAAGAAACCGGTGCGATGCAGAAAGGCTGGATTAAAATCGAGAAAGATGAGTATTTTTTAAGTGAGTCAAGTGGAAGAATGAAAACCGGTTGGACACATTGGAAAAAGAAATGGTACTATCTGGAATCGAATGGAAAACTGGCAAAGAATACAGAACGTTACCTGATGGGGCATACGTTTCACTTTAATAAAACAGGAGAATGGGTAAAAGATTAAATGGAAGTTGTATCAATTGTAAAAATGATACTGTTCACAGTGGCATTTTGGTTGTTTTTGATTGTCATAGGATTTCATACACCGGCAAAGCGGACGAAAAAAATTACAGAACTGCTTATGGGTGGAATGATATTATTTTTCTTTTTATTTGAAATATTGGCATTGTGTGCAGTTTTCTTTCGATGGAAATTTCATACGCTTTACTGGCTGGTACTGGGAATCTCGGTGGTGCTGTTTGTCAGTTCGATTGTTCAAAACTGGGATTTTATTATGAGATTAATCCGGTTTAAGAAACAGGAAACGAAAAAACAAAAAGGAAGCAGACTCTGGTATCTTCCGGCGGTTGTCTTAATAGTCGTTCAGATGTATGCAGGGATTTTTTACACACACATTGACGATGATGATGCTTTTTATGTAGCGACGGCGTCAACAACTCTCGAGACAGATACGGTGTTTCAGTACAATGCGTATACAGGAGATGAGTACGAGTCCCTTCCAAGCCGTTATGTATTATCTCCATTTCCAATTTTTGAAGCGGGTTTAAGCAGGCTTTATGGAGTACCTTCAACCGTTTTGGGACATACGGGAATGTTTTTGATTTTTCTTCCGGTTGCTTATTTTGTTTATGACCTGCTGGGCAGTTTTTTCTGGAAAAATAAAAGAAAAGAGAGAGGATTGTTCTTACTTTTCCTGGCATGGATGAATATATTTGGTTATTATTCCGTGTATACGATGTCTACTTTTTTACTGATTCGTATCTGGCAGGGAAAAGCAGTCCTGGCAGCAGTGATTCTTCCATTGTTGTTTTATTATCTGCTTTGTGCTTATAAAAATGAGTATCAAATTCAGGATATTATCCAGATTTTTCTGACGACAGGAGCAGCAGCGCTGACCTCTTCCATGGGAATTTTCTTAGCACCGATTATGGTGGCGCTTGGGGCATTTGCGGGAATCATACAGACAAGAAAAATAGGAATAGCATGGAAATTGCTGGCTGGATGTATTCCTTGTATCATACTGACAGGAATTTATCTGCTGTTAAGAGTTGAGGGAATGGGATGAGTAGTGAAGTATTTGATTTGATTAAATTTTTCTGGAAGCATTATAATGGAAAGGGATTTTACCTGTATCTCTTTTTAGGCTGTATGGTTCTGCTTTTGTTTTTAAGAGAGAGAAGGAAATATAACCGTTATCTGTTTTGGTACTGTATTGGTGGACTGATTTTGTACTGGATTCCGTATACGGCAAAAATTATTATGGACTATGCAATTGGAAAGACGGTTTACTGGAGAATGTTCTGGCTGCTTCCGATTACGTTTGTGATTGCTTATTTTGCTGTATCGTGTATCTCACAGTTAAAGAACAGACTTTTTGCAGTGGTACTGGCAGTGCTGATGCTGTCCGGACTTGCCTTTAGTGGTCGGCTGGTTTACAACAAAGATGTATTTCATAAATCAACCAATTATTATAAACTGCCACAGACCGTGCTTGGTGTGTGTGATGCAATGAAAAAAAATGCCGATGGAGAGGAAATTCGGGCAATTGTTCCGGATGAGCTGATTTCTTATGTCAGACAGTATGACCCGTCGATTCACCTGATTTATGGACGCGATGCAGGCAAGGATTCAAGAACCGATACCATGGAAGCTGCGATTGTGTATGATGTGATTAATAATGAAGAACAGGATAAAGAGACCTTTCGGGAAGCGCTTGCTCTTTCCGGCTGTAATTATCTTGTACTTTCAGAAGAGCATACCATGGACTGGTATGCGGAAGAAGAATACGAAAAAATCGCAAAAATTGATGAGTATTGTATTTATAGAATTGACAAATAGCAAGTATGAGATGTCTGTATCTTTTTGGGTACAGGCATTTTTTAATCCTTTCGATTGAAATTCATAAGAGAAAATGGTATATTGTAAAGGTTAAGTATACTTTACCATAAGTAGAGGAGATTAGAATGAACATATTTAGAGAATTGTGGAGAAACAAGACCCTGGTGTGGAAACTGGGTAAAAATGACTTCAAAACAAAGTATGCAGGTTCTTATTTTGGGATTTTATGGGCCTTTGTACAGCCTATGGTTACAATTTTGATTTACATTTTTATTTTCCAGTTTGGATTTCGCGTTATGGATACGCCAAACGGATATCCGTATGCGCTGTGGCTGATTGCAGGTATTATTCCCTGGTTTTTCTTTTCAGAGGGAATTATCAATGCAACCAACTGTTTGATGGAATATAGTTATCTGGTAAAGAAAGTCGTATTTAAAATCAGTGTACTTCCGCTTGTAAAAATTTTATCGGCGTTATTTGTACATTTGTTTTTTATTGCATTTGCGATTTTTATCTATATTATTATGGGAAAGACACCGATTGTTCAGATGGCTCAGCTTGGCTACTATACAATCTGCGCAATCTGTCTAATTACTGCGATTGCCTATTTTACCTGTTCCATCGTACCGTTTTTCAGAGATTTTGGAACGATTATCAATATCCTGATGCAGGTTGGTATGTGGGCATGCCCGATTATGTGGGATATGTCAACGTTTAAAATGCCTGCAAAAGTTGAATTTCTTTTAAAATTAAATCCGCTGTATTATGTTGTACAGGGATATCGTGACAGTTTCATGGATGGAATCTGGTTCTTTGAGAGACCAAAGATGACGATTTACTTCTGGGTTGTAACTTTAATTATCGGAGTGATTGGATTTACTGTATTCCGTAGATTAAGAGTACATTTCTCAGATGTATTGTAGGAGGGACACATGGACGATATTGTAGTATCAATTAAAGATGTCAGTAAAGTATACAAATTATATGATAAACCGATAGACAGGCTGAAAGAATCCCTGTCTATTACGCATAAGAGCTATCATCAGGATCATTTTGCCTTAGAGGGAATTTCACTTGATGTGCATAAGGGAGAATGTGTTGGAATTATCGGAACAAACGGTTCCGGAAAATCTACGCTGTTAAAGATTATTACCGGTGTATTAAGTCCGACAACCGGAAGTGTTACCGTCAATGGGAAAATCAGTGCGCTTCTTGAATTGGGTGCCGGCTTTAATATGGAATATACGGGAATTGAAAATATTTATCTGAATGGTACCATGCTTGGGTTTTCAAGAGAAGAGATGACAGCAAAACTTGATGATATTATTAATTTTGCAGAGATTGGCGATTTTATCAATCAGCCATGTAAGACTTATTCGAGCGGTATGTTTGCCCGCCTTGCATTTGCAGTTGCTATCAATGTAGAGCCGGATATTTTGATTGTCGATGAAGCATTGAGCGTTGGAGATATTTTCTTCCAGTCGAAATGTTACCGTAAATTCAATGAATTTAAAGAAGCAGGAAAAACAATTATTTTTGTTACGCATGATATGGGAAGTGTTATCAAATACTGTGAAAGAAGTATGCTGATTCATCACGGACATCATGTGCTGACCGGAACGTCCGCAGAAGCAGTGGATGTATATAAGAAAATTCTTGCAAATCAATATGATGACAGTGCAAAGGACGAAGAACAGGAAGAAACTACAGAGGTAGAAACTCAGGAAACAGAAACGAAAGAAAAACAGGAAGCAAAAGGCTGGAAGAGTAAATTAACTTTAAACAGCAATCTGGATTCTTATGGAAGTCTGGATGCAGAGATTGTGGATTTTGCAATTGTGAATGATAAGGGAGAAATCAGTTCTTCCGTAGATAAAAATAAACAGTTCCGTATTAAGATGAAGATTCAGTTTAAAAAAGATGTGGACCATCCAATTTTTGCTTATACGATTAAAGACAGAAAAGGTACGGAAATTACAGGTACCAATACCATGTTGGAAAATTATACACCGGCACACTGTAAGGCAGGGGAGATCGTTACCGTTAATTTTGACCAGATTATGACGCTTCAGCCAGGGCAGTATTTTCTTTCTTTTGGTTGTACCGGTTATAATGGGGATGATTTGGAGATTTATCACAGACTTTATAATGCCTGTCACCTTGAAGTCTTTTCAAAGAAAGAGGGAACGCTTGGTTTCTTTGATTTGAATTCAACGGTTTCTTATGACGGGGCAATACAAACGAAATAATAAATAATAGAAGGATTATATGGGATGAACGAAAAGATTGGGAAAGTTACATTAAATCTGGACTATTATGAAGGTCAGGATTTTTACAGTGACGGTGTGATTGAAGAGCATCTGTTAGAGCTGGTGAAACATCACGAACCTGAAGAGTATCAGGATATTATCTTAAAAGAAAAAAACTGGGCTGTGATGTATCATCTTTCACAGCAAAGAGAGAATATTTTAGAGTGGTATCCGATAACAAAGGAAGATTCCGTGCTTGAAATCGGAGCCGGATGTGGTGCAATCTCTGGTGTGCTTGCAAAAAAAGCCGGACGGGTTGTGGCAAATGACCTGTCTAAGATGAGAAGTTCAATTAATGCATGGAAGAATAAAGAGGCAGAAAATCTGGAGATTGTAGTCGGAAACTTTAATACGGTATCTGATAATCTGACAGAAACCTTTGATTATGTTACCCTGATTGGCGTGTTTGAGTATGCAAAGACTTATATTCAGGAAGAAGAGCCATATCGGGTATTTTTAGATAAAATCAACCGTCATTTAAAACCGAATGGAAAGATTTTGATGGCAATTGAAAATAAGCTGGGACTAAAATACTTTGCAGGCTGTAAAGAAGACCATGTCGGTCGGATGTTTGAAGGAATTGAAGGCTATAAAAATACATCCGGAGTAGAGACATTCAGCAAAAGAGAATTAGAGAAACTGCTCGATGCAAATGGCTATCACAATTATCGGTTCTATTATCCTTATCCGGATTATAAATTTGCAACAACCATTTATTCAGATTCTTATCTTCCAAAAAAAGGAGAACTGCGGAATAACCGCCGAAATTTTGATGCAGAGCGTCTGTTGCTTTTTGATGAGGGACTTGCCTTTGATACCATGATTAGTGCTGAATTATTCCCGCATTTTTCCAATTCCTTTTTTGTAGAAATTCAGAAAAAGGAGGAAAACAATGCCTGAGATATTATATTCAAAATTTTCAAAAGACCGTCAGAAAAAATTTCAGATTGCAACGATGATTGTAGAAGAAAATGGAGAAAAATCGGTCATAAAAAAAGCGATGCATAAAGAGGGAGAAGCCCATGTAAGAAAGATGGTCGAATCCCGAGAACTGCTTTCGGAATTATTTGTAAATTCAGGTGTGGAAATGTGTCCATGCAAAGAGGAAAATGGTCAGGTCCGTTTTTTATTTGTGGAGGGGAAAAGCTTAGAAGAAAGAATCCACCGCCATTCAGAAGCAAATGACTATGAAGCCTTGAAAGAGGATTATCGTTTTCTTGCAAAGATTATTTTTTCCGTAAAAGGAATGCATACATTCGAGAGCAATCCGGCATTTGAAGAAATTTTTGGCTTTCCAAAGTTTAAAGAAGCGCAACATTCGGCAGATATTTCCAATGTTGATATGATTCCGGCAAATCTTCTGTTTGGTAAAAAATGTGTGCTGGCAGATTATGAATGGGTCTTTTTCTTTGAGATTCCATTAGAATTTATCTATGCAAGAAGCATTTTCTTGCAGGAAGCAGTCTGCGGTTTAGATAAGAGTCAGTTAGAAGAACTCTATGCAATTGGCCGTGTAGATATGGAAGAAGTGCCGGTTTATTATCAAATGGAAGTGAACTTCCAGGAATATGTGGCTGGAAAAGGCGAAAAATATGCCCTGTCCCATCTGTACCAGAAAATGCACTGTAAATCTTATCCTGTCAGTGAATGGGATTATAAGAAACAGTTCTTTTCTATCGGTATCGAGGGAGATACCGGTGAAGAATGGGAAGAAATCAGCTACGAGCAGACCATTCATTCTGAGATTAAGAGAACGATTCAATTAAAAGCAAACCAATATACCAGACTTCGGTTCAAACCGGTGGATTCTAAAAGTATTATAAAAATCAGGAAACTGGTCGGAAAGAAAGAAAAACAGGAAGTCAGTTTGAATTTTACTCATAATGCAAAACTGGTGATTATTGATGATTATTATTTCATAGAACCACCGGTACTTGAAATCGCACTTGGTGGATGTGAAGAAATCGAATTTGATTATTTGGTTTATCGCAGAAATGATGGTGTCATTGATCAGATGGTGACATTTATTCAGAATGAGAAAGCGTTAAAAGATGAGAGACAGATGCTGACTGAAAAAAATGCAGCACACGAAGCCAGGATAGCCAAACTTGGAAAAGAGTTAAATGACTTACAGGCGACCGTAGAATATCAGGCAGAAAAAATCCGACAGCTTGAAAATTTAAAAGTCTATAAGATGTATCAAAAAGTACGTAAAATAGTGAAAAGGGGTAATTGATGTATGGACGTATCCATTGTAATTCCTACTAAGAATGCAGGTCCTTTATTTGAAAAAGTGCTGGATATGATATTTTCCCAGAAAACCATTTATGAATATGAGGTTATCTGTGTGGATTCCGGTTCAAAAGATCAGACACTTGAGGTAATTAAAAAATATCCGTGCAAATTATATCAGATTCCGGCATCAGAATTTGGACATGGAAAAACCAGAAATTACGGGGCTTCTAAGGGAACAGGAACTTATATTGTATTTATTACACAGGATGCACTTCCTGCAACGGACACCTGGCTTCAGAATTTTATTGATGCCATGAAAAAAGACCCGGAAGTGGTGGGTGGATTTGGAATCCATTATCCTTATCCAGGCTGTAATTTTATAGATAAGAGAGATATTGAAGGATTATTTCAGGGATTTGGTTCGGATAATACGATTTTTTATATGGAAGATAAGGAACGCTATGAAAGAGAAGAAGGATATCGACATGTACTTGCTTTTTTCTCAGATAATAATTCCTGTGTCAGAAGAGATGTATTTGAACAGCATCCTTATGATGATGTTAATTTTGCAGAGGATCAGATTTGGGCGAGAAAGATGATCGAGTTGGGTTATAAAAAAGTATACTGCCCGTTTGCACCGGTTTATCATTCTCACAACTTTAAATTAAGTACTTACTTTGCAAGATATTATGATGAATATAAAGGTCTCTATGAAATTCATCAGTATATGATGGCACAGCATTTTCGACAGCTCCCACGTCTCTGGGTGCGTCAGGTCAGAGGAGACTGTGCTTACATCCGTCAACAGCCGATCGGAAAGAAAACAAAAATCAAATGGGCTATTTACTCCGCATTTCGTAATTTCGACCGTTTTGTCGGGGGGACACTTGGCGGAAAGTACCATACTTATTCGGAAGCAAAACAGAAATTTCTGGACAAACATATTTCACAGCAGTACAGACAAAGAAAGGCTTAACTGGTCTTAGGTGAGAAAGGAAAAAAGAATGAGCGATAATGTAGTAGAAAGAGGAATGAGATATTTAAAGAATAATGGCGTGAAAGCAACATTAAAACGTATGAAAAACGGACCTGCACCGATTCCGCCAAAGAACAATCTGCTTGGATTTTATAATTTTGTAGTCAATACAGAAGAAATTCCATTTGATAAAAAGGCGTATGAAGAGGCAAAGAAATCTGGAAAAATCACATTAAACTGGGTCATTCCGGAAATGAGTCCGGGTTCAGGCGGACATACCACAATTTTCCGTTTTGTATCAAATTTGGAAAAATTAGGTTTTCACAGCAAAATTTATCTGTATATGTCTCCGACATTTAAAGATAATGAGTCCATCCGCAGTTTCTTAAAACAGCATTTCCCACTGTTAGATGAGAGAGTAGAAGTTTACTGTGATGTATCTCAGATGGGATTTGCACACGGTACAGTTGCAACTGCATGGACCACTGCTTACTATGTCAGAAGATTTAATAATACCATTTCTAAATTTTATTTTGTACAGGACTTTGAGCCGTATTTCTATGCACATGGTTCAGAATATGAGTTTGCAGAAAATACTTATAAAATGGGATTTCGTGGAATTACTGCCGGTGACTGGTTAAAAGATGTAATGAGAAACGATTATGGCATGACAGCAGATAGTTTCTTATTCTCTTACGATGACAAGATTTACAAACCAAAAGAAAAAACAGATGACAAACCGAGAGTATTCTTCTATGCAAGACCGGTTACTCCAAGACGTGACTTTGAGCTTGGTATGCTGGCAATCAATGAATTATGGAAGAAAATGCCGGACTTAGAGGTTATTTTTGCAGGATGGGATGTCAGCAACTATGAAATTCCATTCCCACATCAGAATCTTGGAACTGTAACACCACAGGTACTTGCAGATTCTTATGTAAAATGTGATATGTGTCTGATTATTTCAAACACAAACCTGTCCCTGCTGCCACTTGAAGTTATGGCTTGTAACTCTGTTGCAGTCTGCTCGAAAGGAGAAAACAGCACCTGGCTTGTCAATGAAGAAAATTCTATCTTAGTAGATTATGACCCGAATCAGATTGCAGATACAATGGAAGATTACTTCAAACACCCGGAAAAATTAGCTTCAATCCGTAAAAAAGGTCTGGAATTTGCAAAAAATACTTCATGGGAAAGAGAAGCAGAAAAAGTAAAAGAGGCAATTCTTAGAGGAATTCATGAAGATGAGCAGAAAATTCAAAAATAAACAGAAACTTGGACGGACAGTCTGCATGATTTTTGCCCTGCTTCTGGTATTTGGAATTTATCTGGCATGGGCCTGCAGTCAGAGGCATAATTTTTCACCCGATGAAGGGATGCGTTCCCGAATCGTGCAGTATATCTATGAGCATGGAAAACTGCCGCACGGTGGAGACCCCGAGATAAGAGATGAAGATTGGGGAATTTCGTATGCGTTTAATCCGATTTTAAGTTACATGATTTCTGCATTGTTTATGAAGATTACTTCATTTTTCACGACAGATGAGTGGGCACTGTTGATTTCTGCAAGAATGGTTAATGTTCTATTCGGAACAGCGTCAGCGTATTGTATTTTTAAAATCGGAGAAGCATTATTCAAAAAAGGAGAAAGGGTGATGTTCTTTTTCCTTTGTACCCTGCTTCCCGGTGCTGCAATTTTATATACTTATATCAATTGTGACGGACTTGCTTTATTTTCTTCATCCTTTATCATTTATATGTGGGTGAGGGCAATGAATGAGGGCTGGACAAAGAAGAACAGTATTTTGCTTGGAGTTGCATTATCACTTTGTGCGCTTTCCTATTATGATGCTTATGGTTATGCACTGTGCAGTATTTTATTCTTTGTCGTTTCCTCCCTTGGCTATGGCAAAAAGAAACCGGATTTTAAATTAATGTTCAAAAGAGGTCTGTTAATCACGGCAGTTGTGGCAGTGCTTGCCGGGTGGTGGTTTGTAAGAAACTATATCATCTATGATGGAGATTTTCTTGCAAGAAAAACCATGCATGAGTATGCAATCAAGTATGCAAAGCCACAGTTTAATCCCAAAAATGTAACGACATTTAAGGATTATCCGGAGGCAAACATTATCTCAATGTTAAAATATCATGCTCCCGGTTTTAAATATCGCTGGGTTGGAATGGTAGTCTATGGGGTAGTTGGAATCTTTGGATACAATCAGATCTTTCTTGGAAAAAAAGTGTATTATCCATATTTTGCATTGATTCTTGTCGGGCTGGTATTTGTAATCTGGAAAGCAAGAGATATTTTCTATTTAAAACGAGAGCAGGTTATGCTTGAGAAGAAAATCAATGAAGAAGAAACCGTAGAACAGGTATTAATCCGTCAGAAAGGAATCCGTCCGCAGGGATTATTCCATCTGTGTCTTTTACTTGGAATGATAATTCCGAATGTTTTGAACTTATATTATTCTTATACTTCAGATTATCAGCCACAGGGACGCTACAGCATGCCGATGTTAGTTCCGATGATGTATTTTGTAACGATGGGATATTCAAGAGTCGCAGACCATTTTATTAAAAATCAGAAATTAAAACAGCTTTGCTATTATCTGGTTTCAATAGGAACAATTGTAGTTGCACTGTTTTTATGGGCAAGACTGTTGTATCCATTATATCTTCAGAACTATAATGGTCTGCATTAATGGATTTCCGGAATTTTTCAACAGACAGATTCTGGGAGTGCATGATTAGTCATAAGGAGGAATAAGATGCCAAATTGGAACAATCTCACGTCAAAGGTAATTCAGACGGTAGAAGCAGACGGAATTTTGGGACTTGGAAAACGCGGTGGCAGATATTTAAAAAAAAGGTTCGGAGCTTTAGCAAAAAAAGAGTCCGAACCGGTTTTTAAAGATGTGCTGTTTATTGATGGATGTGGAACAGTACTGCCACATCCGTCAAGATATCGTGTCAGCCATCAAAGAGAACAGCTTTTATCTTATGGGATTACATCAGACCAGGTGTACTTTGCAGATTTGGATTTAAAACAGATTGGCTGGTATAATGTGTTTGTATTTTTTCGCTGTCCACTCAATGAGACAACGGAAAAATTTGTAAAATTAGCAAAAAAGTATCAAAAAACAGTTTTATATGATATTGATGACCTTGTATTTGATACAAAATACACAGATACGATTCCTTATGTAACTGCGCTTGAAAAAAAAGAAAGAGAAGCCTATGATGAGAATGTTCGGGCGTATGGACAGCTCCTTGACTTATGTCAGGGGGCTGTTACCACTACAGGGGAATTATCAGAAGCATTGAAGCTGCATGTAAAAGAGGTCTGCATCAATCGAAACAGGGCTTCTGAGGAAATGATGCAGATTTCCGAAACAGCATTAAATCAAAAAACAGAACATAAAGAAGTTGTACGTTTAGGTTATTTTAGTGGAAGCATTACGCATAATCCAGACATTGAAATGCTGCTGCCGGTGCTCTTAAAGTTAATGAGACAATATAAGAATCTGGAATTTGTCAGTGTGGGAGAACTGGAAATTCCGGAAGAATTAAAAGAATTTGCAGACCGAATCAAGATTCTTCCGTTTGTGGACTGGAAAAATCTTCCGAAATTGATTTCAGATGTAGATATTAATTTAGCTCCACTCGAAGATACGATTTTTAACCGCGCAAAATCAGAAAATAAATGGGTGGAAGCTTCCCTTGTTCAGGTGGTAACGGTGGCGTCGAATCTGGGTGCATTTGCCGATACGATTGAAAATCAAAAAACCGGATTTTTATGCAAGGATTTAAAAGAATGGGAAGAAACGCTGTGCGCTTTGATTGAACAGCCAAAACTTCGCAAGAAAACTGCGATGCAGGCATATCAATTTTGTAAAGAAGCCTATCTTACAACCTATACAGGAAAGACACTGGTGGATTTTATCAAAGCTAAATGGACCAAAAACGTTGGAATCCTGCTTCCGGCACTTAATATCAGCGGTGGAATCATGGTGGCAATGTGGCATGCCGTTTTCTTAAGGGAGGCTGGATTTGATGTCACGATTCTTTCAGAAAATACAACGGAAACTTCATGTGTCTTTGAAAATCAGAATTTTCCGGTGATCCCATTAAGAGAGGATGCAGTAAGCGGTCACTTTGATAAGATGATTGCAACGATGTGGGTCACAGTAAAATGGCTGGAATTATTTTCGAATATTGATAAAAAATATTATCTGGTGCAGAATTATGAGACGGATTTTTATGAAAAAGGCAGTCCATATCGTGCAATGGCAAACGCCACCTATTGCAAAAACCAGATTCAGTATGTTACGATATCAAAGTGGTGTAAGGAATGGTTAAAAGAACGGTTTGAAAAGGAATGTGCTTATGCACCAAATGGGTTGGATACTCGGGTTTTTACTCCATGTGCTCGTGATTTTAGCGGAAAAATCCGAATTTTAATCGAGGGAGACTGCGGTGCATGGCATAAAAATGTAGATGAAAGTTTTCAGATTGTAGAGAAACTCGATAGAGAGAAATTTGAAATCTGGTATCTTTCCTACAATTCAGAGCCAAAAGAATGGTATAAGCCGGACCGTTTTCTTCATAAAGTTCCATTTCAAAAAGTGTCAGAAGTATACAAACAGTGCCATATTCTGGTAAAATCAAGCATACTGGAGAGCTTTTCCTATCCTCCGCTTGAGATGATGGCAACCGGAGGTCTTGCAGTTGTCCGTCCAAATAGTGGAAACAAAGAATATTTAAGAGATGGGGAAAACTGTCTGTTATATGAGCCTGAAAATATTTCTGAGGCAGTGGAAAAGATTATGGAATTGGCAGAAAATGAGACACTTCGGAAACATCTGACAGAAGGCGGACTTAAGACTGCAAGGCAAAGAGAATGGGAAACTGTAAAACAGCAGATTTTAAATCTGTATCTGGAAGCAGGAGAATAAAATGATGAAAGCAAAAAACTTAATAAAACGAGTAACGATTGGCATTTTGGCAGTTGTGCTTAGCACTTCTGTTGTGTGGGCGGACGATAATCCAGGGCTGATTCAAAGGGCAAAAGATGCCTGTAAAAATGCAACCTATGATATCCCGACGGTGACAAATGACATTGACGGCTGGCCACAAGGACCGGCAATTATGTGTGATTCAGCTGTTGTGATGGAAGCTGAAAGTGGAGAAGTGCTGTATAATAAAGCAATGGATGAACGCCGTTATCCGGCAAGTACGACAAAGATTATGACGGCACTGGTCGCATTGGAACATTCTAATCTGACTGATACGGTCACCTTTACAGCAGAAGGTTTAAAAGAAGCTGTTCCTGGAAACAGTTATGTGACTCCGGTCATTCAGGAAGGTGAGACACTCACCATGGAACAATGTCTGTATGCGATTATGCTTGTCTCAGGAAATGAAGTTTCGACACAGGTGGCAATGCAGGTTGGCGGAAGCGTAGAAGGCTTTGTGGAAATGATGAATGAGAAAGCCCAGGAAATCGGATGTAAAGATACACATTTTGTCAATGCGAACGGACTTCATGATGAAAACCATTATACAACTGCGCACGATTTGGCGATGATTGCACAGGAAGCTTACAAAAACGAAGAATTTCGCAAAATTGTAGGAAATCGTTATTATACGATTCCGGCAACGAATAAGACTGCCGAGGAGCGTGTACTTGCAAACCATCATGCGTTGCTTGGAGAGGGTGACTGGCATTATGACGGCTGTCTTGGAGGAAAGACCGGTTATACCGACACCGCTTTAAATACGTTAGTCACTTATTTTGAAAAAGACGGAACCGTTTATATTTGTGTGGTTTTACATTACAAAGGTACAGAAGTTTTTACCGATACAGTTATGCTTGCAGAATATACTAAAGAATTCGAAAAACTGCAGGTATCACCAAAAAAATATACACTCTCAGGCGGAACCGCAGTTGTGCCAAAAGGAACAACAACGGATGCGCTTGAGATACAGAGTACACAAAACGAAGATGGAAACGAACAGGAAACCTTTTTATTTAATGGATATGAAGTTGGTCAGGCAGTTGTAGATAAGAAAGCTTATGAGGCGGATAAAAAAGCTGAAGAAGCACAGAAGGAAGAAGAGTCAAAAGAAGAGCAGAGCCAGAATAACGAGGCACAAAACGGTTCTTTTAGTACATTTGAAATTGCAGTGGTTGTGCTTGTAGTTCTGATTGGACTTGGACTGATTTTAATCGTGATTTCTGTGATAAAAAAGAAAAAAAAGAAATGATAAGCAGGTGAGAAGATGGCAAAAGGAAAAATTGAATGGGGCAGAATGTTAGGGAAACTTTCTCCTTATACCATTCTAAAAGGGCTTCGCTATATGAAGCATTATGGTCCGAAAGAATTCTGGATTCGGCTTCATGAAAGATTTGAACCCGAAGAAGTCCCTTATGGTCCATGGTATGAGGAATATAAGGTGAAACCGGAAGAACTGGAAAAACAGAAAAAGAAAAAATGGAACTACGAACCGAAAATCAGTGTAGTTGTTCCTGCCTATAAGACACCGGAGAAATTTTTAAGAGAGATGATAGATTCTCTGCTTGCGCAAAGCTATGTAAACTGGGAGCTTTGTATTGCAAATGCAAGTCCAGATGAAGCAGGGATGAGCCAGATTTTGGAAGAATACTGCAAAAAAGATGCCAGAATCTGTGTCAAACCGCTTCTTAACAATGCAGGAATTGCAGAAAACACCAATGAAGCATTGAAGATGGCAACAGGAGATTTTATCGGTTTGTTAGATCATGATGACCTGCTTGCACCAAATGCACTGTATGAAGTTGCAAAAGCATTAGAGAGTCATCCGAAGACTGATGTGATTTATACGGATGAGGATAAGGTAAGAGCAGATTTATCGGAACATTTCCAGCCGAATTTAAAACCGGATTTTAACCTTGATTTGCTTCGTTCTAATAATTATATTTGCCATTTCTTTGTGGTGCGCCGGACAATTGTGGAAACAATTGGTGGATTCAGGAAAGAATATGACGGAGCACAGGATTATGATTTTATTTTCCGCTGTTGTGAAAGTGCGAAAGAGATTTATCATGTGCCGGAAATCTTATATCACTGGAGAACGCATCAGGCATCGACAGCAGACAATCCGGCAAGTAAGATGTATGCGTTTGAAGCCGGAAAACGTGCAATTGAAGGTAATTTAGAAAGATGTCATTTAAAAGCAGAAGTCAGTCATACCAAAGACCTTGGTTTTTACCGTGTTAAATACGAGGTGGAAGGTACACCGCTTATCTCGATTATTATTCCAAATAAGGATGAAAGAGAGTCCTTAAAAAAATGCATTGATTCGATAGAGAAAAAATCGACGTATGAAAATTATGAAATTTTAATTGTAGAAAACAACAGTACTTCAAAAGAAATCTTTGAGTACTATAAAGAATTAAGTGATAATCCTAAAATTCGCCTGTTAAAATGGAAAGAGGGATTTAACTATTCTGCAATTAATAACTTTGCGGCAAAGAAGGCAAAAGGTGAGTATCTTTTGTTCTTAAATAACGATATGGAAGTGATTGCATCGGACTGGATGGAAGAACTGCTTGGACACTGTCAGAGAGAGGGAACAGGGGCAGTTGGGGCAAGACTCTATTATCCAAATGAGACGATTCAGCATGCCGGCACGATTATCGGAATTGGCGGAATTGCCGGTCATATGTTTGTTGATATGCCGGGAGAACGTACCGGATATATGCATAAGGCAGCGATTCAGCAGGATTTAAGTGCAGTGACAGCAGCCTGTATGATGGTAAAGAGAAGTGTATTTGAAGCAGTAAACGGATTTGAAGAGAAACTTTCAGTTGCCTTTAATGATGTGGATTTGTGTCTCAGAATTCGTGCACAGGGCGAATTAATCGTATATGACCCTTACGTGGAACTGTATCATTATGAATCAAAGAGCAGGGGAACAGAGGACAGTAAAGAAAAAGTCAGAAGATTTCAGGAAGAAATTGAGTTTATGCGCTGTCGCTGGGAGAAACTGTTAAAAGCCGGAGACCCGTATTACAATAAGCATTTTTCACTGACAAAGTGGAATTATTCTTTAAAGCCATTTGAGTAAGGGGAACAGGTATGCAGGATGTATCAGTGATTATTCCGAATTTTAACGGAAAAAAGTATTTAAAAGAGTGCCTGGACTCGTTAAGAAAACAGGATTATTTGTATTTTGAAGTGATTTTGGTCGATAATGGCTCAGAAGATGGAAGTGTGGAGTGGACAAAGGAAAATTATCCGGAGGTACATGTGATTGCGCTCAAAGAAAATACCGGTTTTTGTGGCGGAGTCAATGCAGGAATCCGTGAGTCAAAATCAGAATATGTATTGTTATTAAATAATGATACGATTGTATTTCCGGAATTTATTACAGAGCTGGTTCATGCAATCGAACAGGCACCGGATATCTTTTCGTGTCAGGCGAAAATGCTTCAGATTCAGGATGAGAGTAAGATGGATGACGCAGGAAATTTTTACTGCGCACTTGGATGGGCATTTGCCGATGGAAAGGGAAAACCGGAGTCAGAGTACAATAAGACCAGAGAAATTTTTGCTTCCTGTGCGGGAGCTGCGATTTATCGTAAAGAAATTTTAGATGAAATTGGCTATTTTGATGAGGAACATTTTGCCTATCTTGAGGATGTTGATATCGGATATCGTGCTAAACTGCATGGATATCGAAATCTGTTTTGTCCGACTGCGAGAGTACTGCATGTTGGAAGCGGAACAAGTGGCTCGAGATATAATTTATTTAAAATCCGATATTCTTCAAGAAACAATCTGTATTTGATTTATAAAAATATGCCTCTTTGGCAGATTATTTTAAATTTCCCGCTTTTGTTTGTGGGATTTACAATAAAAACAGTCTTTTTTGCAAGCAAAGGTTTTGGAAAAGATTACATCAAAGGAATGTGGAATGGAATTGTAATCTCGAAAGAGAACAAGGAAAAGAAAGTAAGAAATGTAGCACATCAGAGGGAACGGTGTTGGAAGATACAGCTGGAATTATATAAAAACATAGGAAAACGCTTTCGTTCTGAAAAGAGAAAGTAAGATACTTTCGAAATTTTACAGAAAGATTTCGAAAGTACATAATAGACATAGAAAGAAGTATAGAGAGGAAACAATGAAGATACAGGTAGGAAAAAAAGAGCTTTCCGAGAAGCAGAAAAAAATTTTAAGAAAAGTAAAAGTGATTTTGCAATATGTTTTTATCTTCCTGTCGCTGTTAATTGCAACAACAGTTGCCTGGGTATTTCGCACCTGGAAGGGTCTTACAATGGAAGAGGTGGTATTTCACATTCAGGCACCGACAACAGGAACAGATTCGGGAATTATTTCGAGTTTTATTCTAACGTGCCCTTTGATTTCGATTGTGTTAACGTTAGTAATTTTATTGCTACATAAAAGACTGGGAAAAATAAAAGATATTGCGGTTTTGGGTTTAATGGTGGCATTTCTTGCAGTAGCAGCATTTTCTGTTGGTTATATGTGGAATCGGCTTGACATTACCGCTTATGCAAAAAATCAGACAACAGAATCTACGTTTATCGAGGATAATTATGCAGACCCAAAAGAAGTAGAGCTGACTTTTCCGGAGAAAAAACGAAATTTGATTTATATTTATCTGGAATCGATGGAAAATACTTATGCAGATGAAAAAAGCGGAGGTGCATTTGAAAAGAGCCGGATTCCGGAACTGGCAAAATTATCACTTGAAAATGAAAATTTTTCCGGAAATAGCACAGCCTTAAATGGTGGAATCCCAATGTACGGGGCAACCTGGACTATGGGGGCATTATTCGCACAAACTTCTGGTTTGCCGTTAAATCTTCCGATCCGAGGAGATTTGATGAGTACGCAGTCTGAATTTCTTCCGGGTGTAATCAATCTTGGAGATATCTTAGAAGAGAACGGATACAAACAGTACTTTCTGATGGGGTCAGAGGCAGAATTTGCCGGACGCGATTTGTATTATAAGCAGCATGGCAATTATACGATTTATGATTATAATTACAGTCTCGAAAATGGAGAAATTCCAGAAGATTATCACGTGTTCTGGGGCTATGAAGATGCGAAACTGTTTGAATTTGCAAAACAGCATTTGACCCAAATCAGTAAAAATAACGAACCATTTAACTTTTCAATGTTGACGGTCGATACGCATTTTGAAGATGGATATCGTTGTAAGGACTGTCCGAATACTTTCGGAGATGATCAGTATGCAAATGTAATGGCATGCTCAAGTAAAAAAGTAACGGAATTTGTAAAATGGATTCAAGAACAGGATTTCTATGAAAATACTACGATTGTCATTTCGGGAGACCATCTGACAATGGACAGCAATTTCTGTGATGATGTGCCGTCCTCTTATGAACGAAAAGTCTATACTACTTATATCAATTCCGCAGTACAACCGGAGACCGAAGACTATAGAGAATATTCCACAATGGATAACTTTCCGACAACCCTTGCAAGCCTTGGCGTAGAGATTTCGGGAAATCGTTTAGGGCTTGGTACAAATTTATTTTCAAGCGAAGAGACATTAATTGAAACATATGGAAAAGAGCAAGTTAATACCGGATTGAAAATGAAATCTAAATTTATGGATGAGCTAACAAAAGATATTGTAGTGGAAAACGCCAAAAAAGTGCAGGAAGAAGAAAAGGCAGAAGCAGAGGAGAAAAAAATTACTGCAGATATCACGGTTTCAGATTATGATGCACTGAGTGATTCGTTTAAAGTAAGCTTAAGTAAGGTAAAATGCCAGCTCCCGGTGGAATCCATCCAATGTACAGTATGGAAATCCGATGGCATGAAAGCCCTTGTATGGTATGAAGCCGAAAAACAAGAAGATGGTACTTACAGTATCGAAGTAAAGGGCAGTGACCTTGCGCACGAAGAAGGCAGTTATGATGTCATTGTCTATGGACAGGCAGAAGGCTATGATCCATCTGTTATTAAAACTGTTACCGGCGAAATCAAAGAGCCGGAGTCTAAGATAACGGCAGATGTGACAGTAACAAACTATGATTTCAGAAAAGGTTACTTTGATGTCATTTTAAGTAATGTAGAAAGTACAGAGCCGGTTACTGCAATTGAATGTACGGTTTGGGAAAAGGATGGTACTGTGGCATTAAAAACCTATCAGGCGAAACGTCAGGGTGATGGAACCTATCTGCTTCGAATCAAGGCGATGGACTTCTATTATAAGACAGGAACTTATCGAATTTTGATTTACGGTCAGACTGAAAATTCACCGATGATGCAGATGGATGAAGTGTTTGGAGAGATTACGGGTTAAAAAAAGAAAGAGGGCGATTTGTCCTCTTTCTTTTTTTATTTTTTATAAGTTATTACAATTAAAATTTAAAGGTATCTGCCAACCCAAGCCATTTTTGGTCTTTGTCGCTTAAGTTTAACGCAGTGCCATCTTCTAAGACATAGCCTTCAGAAGATGCAGTGCCATTATAAGTACCGATTAATTTTGGCCATTTGATACCGATTTTTGGGTCGTTCCATGCAAGACCGCCTTCATCTCCCGGATGATAGAAATCAGTACATTTGTAGCAGAATTCTGCAATGTCACTTAATACAAGAAATCCGTGTGCAAAGCCTTCCGGAATATAAAACTGTTTTTTGTTCTCTTCGGTCAGTTCCACACCAAACCATTTTCCATAAGTCTTGCTGTCACTTCTTAAATCAACGGCAACATCAAAGACAGAGCCTTTTACCACACGCACCAGTTTGCCCTGTGGAAATTCTTTCTGGAAATGAAGTCCACGTAAGACTCCCTTGGTAGAACTGGACTGATTGTCCTGTACAAAATTCATGGTAAGTCCGGCTTCTATCATATCTTTCTGATTGTAGGTTTCCATGAAATATCCTCTGGCATCTCCATGTACAGTCGGTTCGATCACACAGAGTCCTTCGATACCACCTGCATTTTTTTCAACTTTAATCTGTCCCATTTTATTTACTCCTGTGTTTTTAAATCCTTAAGATAACGGTTTAATGCATCCTGCCAGGTTGGTAAGAGTGCAAAACCATTTGCGGTTAATTTGCTCTTGTCAAGACGGCTGTTAAACGGTCTTGCTGCCTTGGAAATACCATATTCGGCAGTTGTGACAGGAGCTACGGTTAAATGTTCTTTGGAATACTCCTCCTCGCCCATGATTTCATAAGCCTGACGGAAGATTTCTGTGGCAAAATCATACCAGCTGATGTAACCGCCCTCATTGGTTGCATGATAGTAACCGTATTTTTCTGTTTCAATCATATCAACTAAGAGTCTGGCAAGGTCAAAGGTATAAGTCGGTGTACCAATCTGGTCATTTACTACGGTTAATTTATCATGATTTTTTCCAACTTTGAGCATGGTTTTAATAAAGTTATTTCCGTTTAAACCAAATACCCATGCAATTCTTACGATGAAGTATTTGGAAAGCGTTTCCGATACTGCAAGTTCTCCGGCAAGTTTACTCTTTCCATAGACATTTAACGGTTTGTAGTCCTTGCAGTCCGGTTCCCATGGAGTTTCTCCCTGACCGTCAAAGACATAGTCTGTGGAAATATACATCATTTTGATGCCAAGCTCTTTGCAGACATTGGCAATATTCTGAGTTCCGGTGCCATTTACAAGCATAACTTTTTGCTGATTTGCTTCATCTTCAGCGGCGTCAACCGCAGTCCATGCGGCACAGTGAATCACTGCATCCGGAGCTGCTTCTTTAATAACCTGGTTAACAGAAGCAGAGTCTGTGATATCCATTTCTTCGATATCAACACCGATTGGAGTATGACCTCTTTTTTTGAGTTCATTTACGGTATCGTATCCAAGCTGGCCTTTTACACCTGTTACTAAAACTTTCATGGAAGGTTTCCTCCTTTAATAATTAGCGGTTTCCGTACATTTTTTCATAGTAGTTCTGATATTCACCGGAAATGATATTTTCCCACCATTCTTTGTTATCTAAATACCACTGGATTGTTTTTTTGATTCCATCTGCAAATTTGGTTTCCGGAAGCCATCCCAGTTCATTGTGAATCTTGGTCGGGTCGATTGCGTAGCGCATGTCATGCCCTTTTCTGTCTGTGACATAAGTAATCAGGCTTTCCGGTTTTCCGAGTTCTTTACAGATAATTTTTACAATATCAATGTTTTTCATCTCATTATGTCCGCCGATGTTGTAAACTTCACCGACACGTCCGTTGTGAATGATTAAATCGATTGCTTTGCAGTGGTCTTCCACGTAAAGCCAGTCTCTTACGTTTTCACCTTTTCCGTAAACCGGAAGCGGTTTGTCATTTAATGCATTTGCAATCATAAGCGGAATCAGTTTTTCAGGAAAATGATATGGTCCGTAGTTGTTAGAACAACGGCTGATGGTAACAGGAAGTCCGTAAGTTCTGTGGTATGCAAGAACCAATAAGTCTGCGCCCGCTTTGGAAGAACTGTAAGGACTGCTGGTGTGAATCGGAGTTTCTTCTGTAAAGAATAAGTCTGGGCGGTCAAGTGGCAGGTCTCCGTAAACTTCATCGGTAGATACCTGATGATAACGTTTGATTCCATATTTACGGCAGGCATCCATTAAGACAGCAGTACCTTTGATGTTTGTATCAAGAAATACTTCCGGATTTTCGATAGAACGGTCAACATGGCTTTCAGCGGCAAAGTTTACAACCATATCCGGGTGCTCTTCTTCAAACAGTTTATAAACGGCTTCACGGTCTGTGATGCTTTCTTTTACAAAACGGAAATTTGGGTTTTCCATAACGGATTCCAGTGTTGAAAGATTTCCGGCATAAGTTAAGCAGTCTAAGCAGACAATACGATAATCCGGGTATTTGTCTAACATATGAAAAATAAAGTTACTTCCAATAAATCCGGCACCGCCGGTTACAATAATTGTCATAATTTAAAATTCTCCTTTTCGTGATGCGAATAATGATTAGTGTAAAACATCTAAATATTTTCCATCGAGTACGTCTTTTAAGTATTGTCCGTACTGGTTTTTCTTTAAGACTTCATACACTTTAAGAACCTCTTCTTTGGTAATCCAGCCATTTAAGTAAGCGATTTCTTCAAGGCAGGCAATCTTTCTGTGCTGGTGGGATTCCATGGTTTTTACAAAGTTGGTTGCCTCAACCAGACTTTCGTGTGTACCGGTGTCAAGCCAGGTAAATCCTTGACCAAGCAGTTCAACATTTAAGTTACCGTTTTCTAAGTAGATACGGTTTAAGTCAGTGATTTCGAGTTCACCACGTGCACTTGGTTTTAAGTTCTTTGCATATTCGACTACTTTGTTGTCATAGAAATAAAGTCCTGTGACACAGTAATTGCTCTTTGGATGTTCCGGTTTTTCTTCGATAGAAACAGCTTTGCCTTCGTGATTAAATTCAACAATACCGAAACGTTCCGGGTCATCAACATAGTATCCAAATACCGTTGCACCCTTTCCGGATTCTGCATTTTCAACGGCGGCTTTTAAGCGTTTTTTCAGACCGTGACCTGCAAAAATGTTGTCTCCAAGCACCATTGCGACAGTGTCATCTTTGATAAAGTCCTCACCGATAATAAAAGCCTGTGCCAGTCCATCCGGGCTTGGCTGTACGGCATAAGACAGATGCACTCCAAATTGATGTCCGTCGCCTAAGAGTTCCTTAAAACGAGGAGTATCCTGCGGAGTAGAAATAATTAAGATATCACGGATGCCGGCATTCATCAGTACAGACATCGGATAGTAAATCATCGGTTTGTCATAAATTGGCAACAACTGTTTGGAAGTTACCATAGTTAAAGGATAGAGGCGGGTTCCGGAACCACCGGCTAAAATAATTCCCTTCATGTGAAAATCTCCTTTCTTAAAAGAGGTAGTGTAATGTTACTTTTTTGTCTCGTAGTTTCTGATAATGCTATTATAAAAGATGACGTAAGGTCACCTTCAAGAGCTTTTTTAAAAAATGCATAAAAAAATTCCGGCGTCTTTTGTAATGTGAAATCCATGGGCGGTTTTTTTCTCGACAAAGCTGCGAAACTCATGGTAACGTTCCAATAACATCTGGTTTTGATTTCCATGACAGGAAAGAATGTACTCAATTAAAGGTTCGGCACGGTCAAGCTCAATCGAATCTTCATATCGGATACACTGAACGTCAGAAAAGTAAGGCTTTAAAAGTGCTTCTCCATTTTCAAGGCCGAACTGTTCATATAATTTTTCCGCAGATAAGACAATCCGGCTGTCAAATTCCTGAACAAGTTCACTGATTTCAATCATGTGGCGTTTTCCATAAGTACTGCAGAGAAAATGACCGCCTTTTTTTAAGACTCTTTGAATCTGCTCAAAAACTTTTGGCAAATCATGGCAGTAAAACAGGACATGGTTTGCGATAATTAAATCAAAGGCAGAAAGCGAAGACGGAAAAGAATGACAGTCAAAACAGGCAAAGGAAAACCGCTTATCACCGGACGGCAGGTTTCTTCTGGCATCTCGTAACATTCCGTCCGAAACATCCGATAATAAAATAGAGAGGTTCGATGGGATATGATTCAGATTTTCCGTCCATAATGCTCCATTTCCACAGCCAATTTCAAGTACCCGCTCATTGGGCTTTAAATTGCAATGTTCAAAAATCCACGGAAACCAGCCTTTTGAATTGGTAGAATATTCCTTGTGCAGACGAATTCGGCTGGAAATATTGGAAGCATTCTGATATTGAGATTTGAGACTTTTTTCCATATTTGTTAAATGAATCAGGTCAAGCATCTGGCTCCAGTCAATCTGGTGTTCCTGTTCAATCACTCGGACGGTATCTTCGATTGCACTTTCTACAAGCTGCATCTGTTCAATCTGGTCCTGGATTAATTTCTTTTGAAGATTAAGGGAGTTTAACAGAAAAAGATAATCAGAATCGTCGATGGTCATTTCACGAATATCGTCGAGGGAAAAACCAAGATATTTTAACAGTAGAATCTGCTGGAGACGGGCAAAATCAGAGTCCGTATAGAAACGTGCACCGGCTGGTGTCACATAAGAAGGTTTTAAAATGTTTTGTTTATCATAGAATCGAATCGTGCGTACAGAGACATTTGCCATGCGGGCAAACTGCCCTGAAGAATAATAACCTGGCAGTTTCATAAGAAAAGTCCTCCATAAAAAATATAAGAAATCCAAGATAATGGAACGATAATCCTGCAATTCCAAAAAATCCTAAAAAAGAATAAAAAAAGGATGCAGGAGATGGGACTTGAACCCACACGATATTGCTACCACAGGCACCTGAAGCCTGCGCGTCTGCCAATTCCGCCACTCCTGCATCTGTTATTAAGTTTGCGCTTTTGTAAGCACAAGGAACACTATACAATAATATGTAAAAAAAGTCAAGACTATTTTGAAAAAAATAATCGAAAAAGATAAAAAGAGATGTGGTATAATATAGAGTAATCTCAGAATATTTACGGAACTTATCTTTGTGGCTGATTGTCTGAGGGAACAGGAAAAAGTGAGCAGAAGATAAAAAATTTTAAAACTGTAAAAAATATAGAAAAAAAGGTTGAAAAATGAAATATCTTGTGATACACTTTTTACAATTTGGGGAAAAATAGGAAACCCGTAAACTAACAGCAAGAAATAGGAAAGGGAGACAGGTGAAAAAATGAAAGCATTTTTGATACTGGAAGACGGCACCGTCTTTACCGGCACCAGCATTGGGTCGAAAAAAGAAATTATTAGTGAGATAGTCTTTAATACATCTATGACAGGTTATCTTGAAGTCCTTACGGACCCTTCTTATGCCGGACAGGCTGTCTGCATGACATATCCGTTAATTGGTAACTATGGCATCTGCCACGAAGACCAGGAGTCTTTGAGACCGTGGCCAGATGGTTACATCGTCAGAGAATTATCACGAATTCCAAGTAATTTCCGCTGTGAAGATACAGTTCAAAACTTTCTTAAGAAGTATGATATTCCGGGAATTGCCGGAATCGACACAAGAGCACTGACAAAAATCTTAAGAGAAAAAGGTACCATGAATGGTATGATTACAACGAATGAAAACTACAATCTGGATGAGATTATTCCAAAATTAAAAGAATACACAACCGGAAAAGTAGTTGAGCGGGTTACCTGCGAAGAAAAACATGTTTTAAAGGGAAATGGTCCAAAAGTTGCACTGCTTGATTTTGGCGCAAAAGAAAACATCGCAAAATCTTTAAATAAGAGAGGATGCGAAGTAACAATTTACCCGGCAGCAACACCGGCGGAAGAAATTTTAAAGAGTAATCCGGACGGAATCATGCTCTCAAACGGACCTGGGGACCCGAAGGAATGTGTTTCCATTATAAAAGAAGTAAAGAAACTTTATGATTCAGAAGTTCCGATTTTTGCGATTTGCCTTGGACATCAGTTAATGGCATTAGCAACAGGTGCAGATACTAAGAAGATGAAGTACGGACACAGAGGAGGAAATCATCCGGTAAAAGATTTGGAAACCGGAAGAGTTTATATTTCTTCTCAGAACCATGGTTATATGGTAGATACAGATACTTTAGACCAAAATGTGGCAGTGCCGGCATTTGAAAATGTAAATGATAAGACAAACGAAGGACTGAAATATATCGGAAAGAATATTTTTACCGTACAGTTCCATCCGGAAGCATGCCCGGGACCACAGGATTCAGGATACTTATTTGACAGATTTATGAAGATGATGGAGGAAAGCAAATAATGCCGAAGATTCAGGATATTAAAAAAGTACTTGTAATCGGCTCCGGTCCGATTGTAATCGGACAGGCAGCAGAGTTTGACTATGCGGGAACACAGGCTTGCCGTTCCTTGAAAGAAGAAGGAATTGAAGTTGTACTCTTAAACTCCAATCCGGCAACCATCATGACAGATAAAGATATTGCAGACCGCGTTTATATTGAACCGCTTACCGTTGAAGTGGTAGAGCAGTTAATTATGAAAGAAAAACCGGACAGTGTGCTTCCGACTCTTGGTGGACAGGCAGGATTAAACCTTGCAATGGAACTTGAAGAGAGAGGCTTCTTAAAAGAGCATCATGTACGTCTGATTGGTACGACTTCCCAGACTATAAAAAAAGCAGAAGACCGTCAGGAATTTAAAGATACTATGGAAAAAATCGGTGAGCCGGTTGCAGCATCTTTAGTTGTACGTAGTGTAGAAGCAGGTATTGAGTTTACGAATAAGATCGGTTATCCGGTTGTACTTCGTCCGGCTTACACCCTTGGTGGAAGCGGTGGTGGTATCGCTTATAATGAAGAACAGTTAGTAGAAATTCTGGAAAATGGTCTGCGTCTTTCCCGTGTTGGAGAAGTTTTAGTAGAACGTTGTATCGCAGGATGGAAAGAAATTGAATACGAAGTAATGCGTGACGGTGCAGGAAACTGTATTACCGTTTGTAACATGGAAAACATTGATCCGGTTGGTGTCCATACCGGAGACAGTATCGTAGTTGCACCATCTCAGACTCTTGGTGACAAAGAGTATCAGATGCTTCGTACTTCTGCACTCAATATCATTACAGAACTTGGAATTACAGGTGGATGTAACGTACAGTATGCATTAAATCCAGACAGCTTTGAATACTGTGTTATCGAAGTAAACCCGCGAGTTTCCCGTTCTTCTGCACTGGCTTCTAAAGCAACCGGTTACCCGATTGCAAAAGTTGCAGCAAAGATTGCACTTGGTTATACACTTGATGAAATTCCAAATGCAATTACAGGAAAAACTTATGCAAGTTTCGAGCCAATGCTGGACTACTGTGTTGTAAAGATTCCGCGTCTGCCGTTCGATAAATTCATCAGTGCAAAGAGAACTTTAACTACACAGATGAAAGCAACCGGAGAAGTTATGAGCATCTGCAATAACTTTGAAGGTGCATTAATGAAAGCTATCCGTTCTCTGGAACAGCATGTAGACAGTCTTATGTCTTATGACTTTGCAAGCTTGACAAAAGAAGAATTAATCGAAGAATTAAAAATTGTCGATGATATGAGAATCTGGAGAATTGCAGAAGCAATCAGAAAAGGCATTTCTTATGAAGAAATTCATGCAATTACAAAGATTGACATCTGGTTCATCGATAAACTTGCAATTCTTGTAGAAATGGAACAGGCGTTAAGAGAACAGGAATTAACAGAAGACTTACTGCGTGAGGCAAAGAGAATCGAATTCCCGGACAATGTCATTGCACGTATCACAGGGAAGACAGAAGATGAAATCAAAGCATTAAGAAAAGAATGGAATATCACCGCTGCTTATAAGATGGTAGATACCTGTGCAGCAGAGTTTGCAGCAGAAACACCATACTACTATGCTGTATATGGTGGAGAAAATGAAGCGGTTGGTGAGACAACAAAGAAAAAAGTACTGGTACTTGGTTCCGGACCAATCCGTATTGGACAGGGTATCGAGTTCGACTTCTGTTCTGTACATTGTACCTGGGCATTTAAGAAGGAAAACTATGAAACTATTATTATCAACAACAATCCGGAAACCGTAAGTACAGACTTTGATATTGCAGATAAACTGTATTTCGAGCCATTAACACCGGAAGATGTAGAAAATGTAGTAAATGTCGAAAAACCGGACGGAGCAGTGGTTCAGTTTGGTGGACAGACAGCAATCAAATTGACAGAGGCCTTGATGAAGATGGGTGTTCCGATTCTTGGAACATCTGCAGAAGATGTAGATGCGGCAGAGGACCGTGAACTCTTTGATAAGATTCTTGAAGAGTGTCATATTCCAAGACCACAGGGGCATACAGTATATACAGCAGAAGAAGCAAAACAGGCAGCACATGAGCTGGGATATCCGGTTTTAGTTCGTCCTTCTTATGTACTTGGCGGTCAGGGTATGCAGATTGCAATCAACGATGAAGACGTGGAACAGTATATCGGAATCATCAATCGAATTGCACAGGAACACCCGATTCTGGTTGATAAGTATCTTCAGGGAAAAGAAATCGAAGTCGATGCAATCTGTGATGGACAGGATATTTTGATTCCTGGTATCATGGAACATATCGAGAGAGCCGGTATCCATTCTGGCGACAGTATTTCTGTTTATCCGGCACGTACCATCTCTGATACTGCAAAGAAAACAATTGAAGAATACACCAGACGGCTGGCAAAATCTCTGCACGTTATCGGTATGATTAACATTCAGTTTATCGTATGCGGAGAAGATGTCTATGTAATCGAGGTAAATCCTCGTTCCAGCCGTACTGTACCGTATATCAGCAAAGTAACCGGTATTCCGATCGTGCCGCTTGCAACAAAGATGATTCTTGGTTACAAACTGCGTGACCTTGGATATGAACCGGGACTTCAGCCGGAAGCAAAACACATTGCAATCAAGATGCCGGTATTCTCATTCGAGAAAATCCGTGGTGCTGATATCAGCCTTGGACCGGAAATGAAATCTACAGGTGAGTGCCTTGGTATTGCTCAGTCCTTTAATGAAGCACTGTATAAAGCATTCTTAGGTGCCGGAATTAATCTTCCAAAACACAAGAACATGATTATCACAGTAAAAGATGAGGACAAAGAAGAAGTCATTCCGATTGCACGTCGTTTTGAAGCTTTAGGATACAAAATTTACGCAACAAGAAGTACTGCAAAAGTACTTCAGGAAAATGGTGTTCATGCCGTTCGTACCAATAAAATTGAACAGCCGTCACCAAACCTTATGGATCTGATTTTAGGACATAAAATTGACTTGGTTATTGATACTCCGTCTCAGGGCGTAGAAAAAGCAAAAGATGGATTTATTATCCGTCGAAATGCAATTGAAACCGGTGTCAATGTACTGACTTCTCTTGATACAGCAGAAGCTTTAGTAACAAGTTTGGAAAATACAGATATTCAGAAACTGGAACTGATTGATATTGCGACTGTAAAATAAACAGTGCAGAATTAGAAAGAAGAAGCGGATTGTGGAAAATTGGCAATCCGCTTTTCTGATTTTAAAGGAGACATCAATGGATTTTATTGAATTACTCAAGGTTATTTTTCTGGGAATTGTCGAGGGAATTACCGAGTGGCTTCCGGTCAGTAGTACCGGACATCTGATTTTAGTAGAGGAATTTATCAAATTAAATGTAAGTGAAGCATTTTGGGAAATGTTCATGGTTGTTATTCAGCTTGGAGCAATCATGGCGGTCGTAGTATTGTATTTTAAAGAGTTATGGCCGTTCCAGAATCAGAAAAAGGCAAAGGGCGCACTGGAACGCTATGTAAAAACTGATAAAATGATTATGTGGTTTAAAATCGTAGTTTCCTGTATTCCGTCCATCGTAATCGGTCTGCCGTTTAATGATTTTATTGAAGCACATTTTAATAACTATCTGGTTGTTTCGATTATGCTGATTGTCTATGGTATCTTTTTTATTCTAATCGAAAATTACAATAAGAAGAGAACGGCTTCTATCAATTCTGTTGCAGAAATCGGATGGAAAACTGCATTTTTAATTGGAGTATTCCAGCTTTTAGCAGTCATTCCTGGAACATCCCGTTCCGGGGCAACTATCATCGGAGGAATTCTGCTTGGAACTTCAAGAACAGTTGCCGCAGAATATACTTTCTTCCTTGCAATTCCGACCATGTTTGGTGCGAGCTTATTAAAACTCGTAAAATTTGGTCTGAATTTCACTGGAACAGAAGCCATAATTCTGATTGTCGGAACTTTAGTTTCTTTTGTGGTTTCAATTCTGGCAATTAAATTCCTGATGGGATATATTAAAAAACATGACTTTAAAGTATTCGGGTGGTATCGAATTGCCCTCGGTATTGTAGTGTTATTATTCTTTTCACTCTTTCGATAATCAATATTTTTCTGATTCATTTAAGGTTTGTTAAGATAGTTTCTTGTTTTTTTATAAAACGGACATAATTTTATCACAATTTATCTTTATAATAGGTTTCAGATAGTTGATGAACCACTCACTATCTCCCCCCTCAAGTAAAAAAACCGGTGCTTGCGCATCGGTTTTTTTCATTCTACATAAAACTTTGTTCCATATAGATTAAAGTGATATCTTGCTTGCATAAATGGCTAAAGAGAGGTAAAATAGAAGTATTAAAAGCATCAGAGGGAAAGGGGTACTTATTTTATGGCAAAGAAGAAAGTAGTAGTTGCATTAGGACACAAGGCATTAGGTACTACATTACCGGAACAGAAAAGTGCAGTAAAGAAAACCGCTGCGATTATCGCAGATTTAGTAGAAGCAGGTGCAGAGCTGGTTATCACTCACAGTAACGCACCACAGGTTGGTATGATTCATACCGCAATGAATGAATTTGGAAAGGTACATTCAGACTATACCGCAGTTCCAATGTCTGTCTGCTCAGCGATGAGTCAGGGATATATTGGATATGATATTCAAAATGCAATCCGTGCAGAACTGCTTCGACGTGGTATTTTTAAACCGGTCAGCACAATTATTACACAGGTCACAGTTGACCCGTATGATGATGCGTTCCATGAACCGGTGAAAGTAATTGGACGAGTTTTGACAGAAGAGGAAGCAGAACTTGAAGAACAGAAAGGAAACTATGTCACAAAAGTAGAAGGCGGTTACAGACGAATTGTAGCAGCTCCGAAACCACAGGACGTAGTAGAAATTGATGCAATCCGTACACTCTCCGATGCAGGTCAGATTGTAATTGCCTGTGGAGGCGGTGGAATTCCGGTCTTAGAACAGCAGGCATCTTTAAATGGAGCAAGTGCGGTAATTGAAAAAGACCTGGTTAGTGGAAAACTGGCAGAGCTCTTAGATGCTGAGGAACTTTTAATCCTTACAAGCGTTGAGAAAGTTTCTTTAAATTATCAGTCAGATAAAGAAGAGAAGATTGAAAAAATGGATGTTGAAACTGCAAAGAAATATATGCAGGAAAATCAGTTTGGGGCATCTACAATGCTTCCAAAAGTTGAAGCAGCTGTCAGCTTTGTAGAGAAAAAAGCAGGAAGAAAAGCAGTGATTACCTCGATTGACCGGGCAAAAGACGGTTTCCTTGGAAAGACTGGTACAGTTATTGAGTAAAACTTTTTGCAGTAAAAAGAAAAGACCATCTCCGAAGGTTAAAAAGGGGATGGCTTTCTTTTTGCTATGTGACTTGCTTAAGAAGTACGGTTTATGTTATCCTATATACCATACCAGAAATAAAAATCCTTTTGAAAGGAGAGATAGAAAATGATGAAGCTATCACAATTATTAGAACAGATTGAATATACATGTGTTCAGGGAGGTCTGGACAAAGAAATCAAGAGTGTTGTTTATGATTCAAGAAAAGTGACACCGGATTCTTTATTTTTATGTATTAAAGGCGCAGTGTCTGATGGACATAAATATGCAAAAGAAGTTGTAGAAAAAGGTGCGACAGTACTTGTCGTTCAGGATGAAGTAGAAGTGCCGGAAGAAGTTACCGTTATCCGTGTGGAAAATACCCGTTATGCGATGGCATGTATTTCAGCAGCATGGTTTGGACATCCGGCCGAAAAAATGAAAGTCATCGGTATTACCGGAACAAAAGGAAAGACAACCACTACTTATCTGGTAAAATCTATTCTTGAAAATGCGGGATATAAAGTCGGATTAATCGGTACAATTGAGGCAATTATCGGAGATGAAGTCATTCCGGCTGCGAACACTACTCCGGAGTCTTATATTGTGCAGGAATATTTTGCAAAAATGGCAGAGGCAGGCTGTGACTGTGTTGTGATGGAAGTTTCCTCACAGGGTTTGATGCTTCACAGAACCGCAGGTTTTGTATTTGATTTTGGTATCTTTACAAATATTGAACCGGATCATATCGGACCAAATGAGCATAAAGATTTTGATGATTATCTGCATTGCAAAGGATTGTTATTTAAACAGTGTAAAGTTGGAATTGTAAATGCCGATGATGAACATGTACAGCAAGTATTGGAAGGACATACCTGTACGGTAGAAACTTATGGTTTGCATGACAATGCAGATTTATGGGCAAAAGATTTAAAATTAGTGACTGGAAAAGGTGTGCTTGGAATTGACTATGAAGTACAGGGATTGATGGATTTCCCGGTTGAAATCGACTTGCCCGGAAAATTTAGTGTCTATAATTCTTTGACAGCAATCGCAATTTGCCGTCATTTTGGAGTTTCCGAGGAGAATATTCAGAAAGCCTTAAGAGCTGCAAAAGTAAAAGGTCGTATTGAGATGGTAAAGGTATCCGATGAATTTACACTGATGATTGATTATGCTCATAATGCGATGAGTCTTGAAAGTCTTTTGACAACATTAAAAGAATATAAACCAAAACGTCTGGTGTGCCTCTTTGGATGTGGAGGAAACCGTTCCAAGCTGCGCCGTTATGAAATGGGCGAGGTATCCGGAAAACTGGCGGATTTGACTATTATTACTTCAGATAATCCAAGAAATGAAGAGCCACAGGCAATTATCGATGATATCAAAATCGGAATCGGAAAGACAGATGGAAAATACGTGGAAATCATTGACCGTAAAGAAGCAATTGCTTATGCGATTCACAATGGACAGCCAGGTGATGTTATTGTACTTGCCGGTAAAGGTCATGAGGACTATCAGGAAATTAAAGGAAAGAAATATCCAATGGATGAGCGTGATTTAATTCGTGACATCCTTGCAGGGAAATAGAATCAACAGAAAATAGATGAAAAAATGGTATGCAGATATTATTGTAGATATTTCACAGGAAAAATTGGACCGGACGTTTCAGTATGAAATTCCGCAAAATTTACTTGGAATCATAAAAATAGGTACAAAAGTAGAAGTACCGTTTGGAAAAGGAAGCCGAACCATCAGTGGTTATGTGATTGGGATTTCAGATAAGCCGAAGATAGAAGAAAGCAAAATCAAACCTGTTTCAAAGATATGGGAAAAAGGAATTGAAATTGAATCAAAATTAATCGGACTGGCAGGATGGATGAGCAGGGAGTACGGCTGTACGATGAATCAGGCATTAAAAACCGTACTTCCGGTAAAAGAAAAAAAACAGCAGAAGGAAACCAGAACCATTTGCCTTAAAATTGAACCGGAAGAAGCGAAAGCGCTGTTAGAAGAATGGGAAAGAAAACACTATAAGGCAAAGGCAAGGCTGTTAGAAGCACTGCTTTTAAAAGGAGTACTTTCTTATACCGAGGCAACGGGAAATTTAAAACTTTCCGGTGCCGGAATCAAAAAAATAGAAGAAAGTGGTATCATTCAGATTGAAAATCAGAAAGTATATCGTGATCCTGTGCATCGAAAAGAAACGAAAACCGTTCAAAAACAGTTAAATGAAGAACAAGACAGGGCGGTACTTGAGATTTTAGAAGAGTGGGAAAGTCCTTTTCATCGTCCGGTTCTGCTTTATGGAGTGACAGGAAGCGGAAAAACAGAAGTTTATATGAAGCTGATAGAAACGATACTTCGGGAAGGAAAGCAGGCAATTGTACTGATTCCTGAGATTGCACTGACGTATCAGACAGTGGAGCGTTTCCGTGCCTGCTTTGGAGAGTGTGTGTCTTTTTTACATTCGAGACTTTCAGCAGGAGAGCGTTATGATCAGATGGAGCGGGCGAAAAATGGAGAGATTTCAATTATTGTAGGACCTCGTTCTGCTTTATTTACACCATTTCCAAATCTTGGATTAATTGTAATTGATGAAGAACAGGAATCCTCTTATAAGAGTGAGAAAACTCCGTGTTATCACGCAAGAGAGACCGCAATCGAGAGAGCCAGACAAGAAAAGGCAAATGTTGTTATGGGTTCAGCGACACCGACAATAGAGTCTTACGAACGTGCAAGAAAAGGAGAGTATCTGCTTGTTACATTAAAGTCCCGCTATCAAAATCAGGTGATGCCCGATGTGACGATTGTAAATCTGGCAGAGGAATTAAAGGCGGGAAACCGCTCTGTATTCAGTCAGAGTTTACAGGAAAAGATAAAAGAACGGCTTGAAAAGAAGCAGCAGGTGATGCTGTTTTTAAACCGAAGAGGTTATACCGGATTTGTGAGTTGTCGGGCATGCGGGCATGTAATGAAATGTCCGCATTGTGATGTGTCCCTGACGTCTCACAGGAATGGAAAACTGATTTGTCATTACTGCGGATATACGATTCCGAATGTAAAAGAATGTCCCTCCTGTGGTTCGCCTTATATTGGAGGTTTTAAAGCAGGAACACAGCAGATAGAAGAACAGGCGCATCTGTTCTTTCCAAAAGCGCGGATCCTTCGGATGGATGCCGATACGACAAGAAGAAAAGACGACCATGAGAAGATCTTATCTGCGTTTTTGGCACAGGAAGCAGATATTTTAATTGGAACGCAGATGATTGTAAAAGGTCATGATTTTCCAAATGTAACGCTGGTTGGAGTGATTGCGGCAGATTTGTCTTTAAACGTAGGAGATTACAGGGCTTCCGAGCGTACATTTCAGCTTCTTACACAGGCAGTTGGGCGTGCAGGGCGTGGCAGATTTGCAGGGGAAGCTGTGATTCAGACGTATCAGCCGGAACATTATAGTATTGTGACTTCGGCCAGACAAAATTATGAACAGTTTTTTGAACAGGAAATCGTTTATCGCAGTTTGATGGGGTATCCTCCGGCAAAATCAATGCTGACGATTTCGGGCAGCTCGGCAGAGGAAGCCTTGCTTTTGGAGGGATTAACCTACTGCCGAAAATATATTGAAAGTATTTATAAGAAAAATGATTTATTAATCGTAGGACCGGCACCGCAGAGTATTTCTAAAATACAAGACATGTACCGTATGGTACTGCATCTGCGGCATGGAAATAAAGAAATCTTGATTAAAATTATGGAAAGACTGGAACGCTATATTCAGATTAATAAAGGATTTGAAAAGATTTATATCCAGTTTGATATGAATTAATTGAATTGTTGTACAGCAAAGTAATTCGCAGGCAGTAGAGTAAGAGATTGAATGAAAAGAGGAGTAAGAAAGACATGGCATTAAGACAAATTAGAGTGCAGGGAGATACCATTTTAGAAAAAGAATGCAGAAAAGTAGATGAGGTAACACCAAAAATCCGTGATTTAATCGAAGATATGATAGAGACCATGTATGACGCAAACGGAGTTGGTCTTGCTGCACCACAGGTAGGAGTGTTAAAACAGATTGTTGTCATTGATACCAGTGCAGACGGAGAAGGATTGTATGTATTAATTAATCCGGAAATTCTTGAAACATCTGGCAGTCAGACAGGAGAAGAAGGTTGTTTAAGTGTACCGGGCATGTCAGGTGTAGTGACAAGACCGGACTATGTAAAAGTAAAAGCTTATGATGAAAATATGGAAGAATTTATTTTAGAAGGAACAGAACTTTTAGCCAGAGCTATCTGTCATGAGACAGACCATTTACATGGAAAACTGTATACAGAACTGGTGGAAGGGGAACTGCACCGTGTAAATTACGAGGAGGAAGAATAGGAATGAAAGTTGTTTTCATGGGAACACCTGATTTTGCAGTCGGAACATTGGAAGAGATCGTAAAAGCAGGACATGAGGTGGTGGCAGTTGTCACTCAGCCGGACAAACCAAAGGGCAGAGGAAAGACTTTAATGCCGACGCCTGTAAAAGAAGCTGCATTAAAATATGCAATTCCGGTCTATCAGCCATTAAAAGTAAGAGCAGAAGAGTTTGTGAAAGTGTTAGAAGAAATTGCACCGGATATCATTGTGGTAGCTGCATTTGGACAGATTATTTCAAAAGAAATCTTAGAACTCCCAAAATATGGATGCATCAATGTACATGCGTCCTTGCTGCCTGCCTATCGAGGAGCAGCTCCGATTCAGTGGGCTGTCATTAATGGCGATAAGGAATCTGGTGTTACCATTATGCAGATGGATGAGGGACTGGATACCGGTGATATGATTGATAAAGTGGTTGTACCGATTGAAAAAGAAGAAACCGGTGGAAGTCTGTTTGATAAATTAAGTATTGCCGGAGCAAAACTCTGTGTAAAAGTAATGGCTGATTTAGAAGCGGGAGTGGCAGGGCGCATTCCTCAGCCGGAAGAAAGTACTACACCTTATGCGAAAATGATTAGTAAGCAGATGGGGAAAATTGACTGGAATCGTCCGGCAAAGGAGATTGAACAATTAGTACGTGGATTAAATCCATGGCCGAGTGCATATACCAGTATGAATGGAAAAAATTTAAAAATCTGGAGTGCTGAAGTATTAGAAAAATCAGAAGCGGATGAGGCACAGACAGGACAGATTCTGCGTGCAGATAAGAATGGACTTCTTGTTCAGACAAAAGAGGGCTGTTTAAATATCAAAGAATTACAATTGGAAGGAAAAAAACGTATGGATACGGCTTCTTTTCTTCGTGGATACCCGGTGGATACAGGTTTGACATTAGGGGATAAGTAGAATGGTGGTTCAGGTAAATACGAGAGAATTGGTATTGCAGACATTGCTTGAAATTAATAAAGAAGGTCAGTATGGACATATTGCAATCCGCAATACACTGGAAAAATACCAGTATTTGGAAAAACAGGAAAGAGCATTTATTACAAGAGTCTGTGAGGGCACACAGGAGAATCAGATTAAAATCGATTATATGATTAATCAGTTTTCAAAGATTAAAGTCGAAAAGATGAAACCGGTGATTCGCGAAATTTTAAGAAGCAGTGTCTATCAGATGTTTTTTATGGATTCGATTCCGGATAATGCAGTTTGTGATGAAGCAGTTAAATTAACCAGAAAAAAAGGATTCTATAATCTGACGGGTTTTATCAATGGTGTACTCAGACAAATGGCAAGAAGGCGAAAGAGTATTGTATTCCCGGAAAAATCAAATGAGAAAGAATATCTTTCGATTGAATATTCTGTACCGGAATGGATGGCAGAAAAGTTTTTAAAACAGTTTGGATTTGAAAAAACCGAGAAGATTTTGGCTTCTTTTATGCAGGAGAGACCGCTTACCGTGCGGATCCGCAAGTCTGAGATTAATAAAGAAGAAGTACTGGAAAGCTTAAAATCAGAAGGGATACAGGTAGAAAAAGCTCCTTATCTGGAAAATGCGTATTATTTAAGCGGATATGATTATCTTCCGGCGTTAGAAGCATTTCGTGCCGGAAAAATACAGGTCCAGGATGTCAGTTCCATGCTGGTTGCTGAAATTGCCGGCATAAAAGCAGGAGATTTTGTAGTGGATTTGTGTGCTGCCCCAGGAGGAAAGACCCTTGCGGTGGCAGACAAATTAAATGGAACAGGCAAGGTGAGTTCCAGAGATGTCAGTCAGAAAAAAGTAGAATTGATTCAGGAAAATGTCACCCGCATGGGATTTCATAATATCGAAGCAAGTGTAAAAGATGCGACGGTATTTGATTCTTCTATCATGGATCAGGCGGATGTTGTCATTGCAGATGTTCCATGCTCGGGGCTTGGAGTAATCGGCAGAAAGAAAGATATCAAATACAATATGACTTTGGAAAAAATCAAATCCTTAGTTCCACTTCAAAGAGAAATTCTGGAAAAAGCAGCCTGCTATGTAAAACCGGGGGGTGTTCTGATTTACAGTACCTGTACGATTACCAAAGAAGAAAATACAGGAAATATTGCCTGGTTTATTTCAAACTACCCATATAAATTAGAAAGCATTGAGCCTTATATCTGCGAAGAACTTCACTGTAAGACAACCAAAGACGGCTACTTACAGATGCTTCCGGGAATCCATAAGAGCGATGGATTTTTTATGGCAAGACTTAGGAGGGTGGAATAAAGATGCAGAAAACAGATATTAAGTCCCAGACTCTTGAGGAACTCAAAAACACCGTTTTGGAATTGGGAGAGAAGCCATTTCGTGCAAAACAGCTCTATGAATGGATGCATGTAAAACTGGCAGATGATTTTGATGAGATGACCAATCTCTCAAAAAATTTTCGGCAGAAATTAAAAGAAAACTGTACGTTGACTGCTTTAAAAAAAGTGGAAGTTCAGATTTCCAAGATAGATGGCACAAGAAAGTATCTGTTTGCACTTTCAGATGGAAATGTGGTAGAAAGTGTGCTTATGCGCTATCATCATGGAAACAGTGTGTGTATTTCTTCTCAGGTCGGTTGTAAGATGGGATGCCGTTTTTGCGCTTCGACGATTGGAGGCTGGACGAGAAATCTGACCGCTGCCGAAATGCTTGACCAGATTTATCAGATTCAGAAAGATTCCGGCGAGCGGGTATCAAATGTAGTAGTAATGGGAACCGGCGAGCCACTGGATAATTATGATTCCCTGATTCGTTTTATCCGTATGTTAAGTGACGATAAGGGTTTAAATATCAGTCAGAGAAACATCACGGTTTCTACCTGTGGAATTGTACCGAAGATGTATGAACTTGCGGAAGAAAAACTTCAGATTACACTGGCGCTTTCTCTCCACGCTTCGAGTCAGGAAAAAAGAGAAGAATTAATGCCGATTGCAAACAAGTACAGTCTGGATGAAGTCCTTGATGCATGCAGAAATTATTTTGAAAAAACCGGCAGAAGAATCACATTTGAGTACAGTCTGGTGGGCGGAAAAAATGATTCTGAAGAGGATGCACAGCGTCTGGCAGAACTGATAAAAGGTTTAAACTGCCACATTAATCTGATTCCGGTCAACCCGATTAAAGAGCGAAATTTTGTCCGCTCAGAAATGAAAGTTATCTTAAATTTTAAAAATAAACTTGAAAAATACCAAATTAATGTTACTATTAGAAGAGAAATGGGTCAGGATATTGACGGGGCCTGTGGACAATTAAGAAAGAGTTATATCGATAACAAAGAGGATTCGTAAGATGAAATCATATTCTATTACAGATGTGGGCCAGATACGGACACTCAATGAGGACTTCGTATTTGCCTCAGATACCCCTGTGGGAAATCTGCCGAACCTCTTCGTAGTTGCAGACGGAATGGGTGGACATAATGCAGGTGATTTCGCATCAAAATATGCAGTGGAGACACTACTTGAGACAATCCGTGTTAATCCTGAGAATAATCCAATTAAAATCATCCGTACTGCGATTGAGACTGCGAACAGTTCTATCTTAAAAGAAGCGGCAGAACATGAGACAATGAGCGGAATGGGAACAACGATAGTTTTGACAACAATTGTAGGTGATTACGCTTATGTGGCAAATGTAGGAGACAGTCGGCTGTATCTGATTAACGATGAGAGGATTATTCAGATTACAAAAGACCATTCACTGGTGGAAGAAATGGTGCGAATGGGCGAAATTTCCGAGGAAGATGCAAGAAATCATCCGGATAAAAACGTGATTACACGGGCGCTTGGTGCAACAAAAGATGTAGCAGTAGACTTCTTTGACGTTCATTTAGAACCGGGAGACAGGCTTCTATTATGTTCCGACGGGCTGACCAATATGGTTTTAGATGAAGATATAGAAGACATTATTGTTTCTGAAGAATTGCTTGAAACTGCCGGTAAAAGACTGGTAGAAGCGGCGAATGAAAATGGAGGCAAGGATAATATAGGAATAGTTCTGGTAGAACCAGACACAAAAGAGGTGGAAGTATGTTAGATGTGGGAGTTATTGTAAGTGACCGCTATGAGATTGTGGGTTGTGTCGGCTCCGGTGGAATGGCGGATGTATACAAAGCGAAAGATCATAAACTGAATCGTTTTGTTGCAATAAAGGTATTGAAAGCAGAATTTGGTTCTGATACAACCTTTATCAGTAAGTTTCAAAGAGAAGCACAGGCCGCAGCAGGTCTGGCGCATCCAAACATTGTAAACGTGTTTGATGTAGGAGAAGATAATGGCATTAATTATATTGTAATGGAGCTGGTTGAGGGAATTACCTTAAAAGAGTATATTTCCAAAAAAGGCAGACTGACGATAAAAGAGACAACCAGTATTGCAATTCAGGTTGCAATGGGACTTGAAGCAGCGCACAATAAAAAGATTGTGCATCGTGATATCAAACCGCAGAATATTATTATTTCTACGGACGGAAAAGTAAAAGTAACAGATTTTGGTATCGCAAGAGCCGCTTCTTCCAATACAATCAGTACCAATGCAATGGGTTCGGTTCATTACAGTTCTCCGGAACAGGTACGTGGCGGTTACAGTGATTATAAGAGTGATATCTATTCATTAGGTATCACAATGTATGAGATGGTGACAGGAACGGTTCCTTTTGATGGCGATACAACTGTTTCTATCGCAATCAAACATCTTCAGGAGGAGATGATACCACCGTCAGAATTAAATCCACAGCTTCCACACAGTCTGGAAGAAATTATCATGAAATGTACCCAGAAAAGTCCGGACAGACGATACAATTCACTGGCAGAGTTGATCAGTGATTTAAAACAGTCTTTGATTGATCCGGACGGAAATTTCGTAAATCTGACTCCACTGAGTAATCATGCGCAGACGGTTGTAATCTCTCCGGAAGAGATGGAACAGATTAAACGAGGTGCAGTGGCAGCAGGAAATACCGTGCCGGAAAGTAATCCGGAAGTAAATTATGAAGATTTTGAAATTCCGGACGAAGATGAATATATCGACAACAACGCAGATTATGATTATAAAGATGATGTAGATGACTATGATGCAGAGGAAGAAGAACCACACAAAAAAGGAATCAGTCATACATTGGAAAAGGTGATGACAATTGGTGGAATTGTGGTAGGAGCAATTATTATCTGTGTCTTAGTTTACACAATCGCATCAGCTTCGGGCTTATTAAAATTCGGTTCCTCTAAAAATAATAACAGTGGGAATACGACGGCTTCAGACAGTAAATCAGAAAAAGATTCAGACAGCAGTGTAAAACAGGTGGAAGTTCCGAATTTAACAAACAAGACACCGGAAGAAGCACAGAAAACATTAAATGACTTGCAGTTAGGGTATAAGAATGGCGGAGAAGAAGCATCTGACAGTGTAGCAGAGGGAAATATCTGCCGTCAGGATGTAGAAGCAGGAACAAAAGTAGAGCCGTATACACAGATTACCTGTTATATCAGCAGTGGAACAGAAGAAATTCAAGTACCGTATGTGACTGACTATTCACAGACAGATGCAGAAGCAATGTTAAAAGAATTAGGCTTAAAGACAGCGGTACAGAAAGCAAACAGCAGTGACATTACAATCGGAAATGTTGTTTCAACTGACCCAGAAGCCGGAACAAGCGTAAAAGCCGGAGATACGGTAACGTTGACTATCAGTATCGGAGAAGGAGATACTGCAGTACGTGTGCCAAATGTGATTGGGACAAGTGAAGCAGATGCAAAGAGTACCTTAAGTCAGCTGGGACTTCTTGTAAGCGTTCAGACAGGAAATGACCAGTCTGTAAACGAAGGAGAAGTTTATAAACAGAGTGTGGACAGCGGAACGAGGGTAAATACAGGAGAAACGATTACAATTTATGTAAGAAGCAGCAGTTCTTCGGATGACGAAGACAGTGAGGACAGCAAGACAGATAAAGATAAAAATAAAAATAAAGATAAAGATAAAAATTCCAGCAGTTCCTCTGATGGAACATGGAAGCCTGCAAACAGCCTTCAGCAGCCGACCAATTATCAGGGTGGAAAAGTAAAAGTAGAACTGGTACAGACAGATGATGATGGAAATACTTATTCGGACCAGTCAATGGAAGTGGACGACCCACAGTTTCCGTTGTCCATTCAGGATTTAAATGGTCATCCTGGAATTACAAGCGGAACTGTAGTGCTGTATGAATGGATTGATGACAGCTATCAGATTATTGACCAGTATGATGTTTCTTTTAGGCAGGTAAATTGATGATTGGAAAGATTATGAAAGGGATTGCCGGATTCTACTACGTTGGTGTAGCAGAATCCGGAGTCTATGAATGTAAAGCAAAGGGAATATTCCGAAAAGATAAAATAAAACCCCTTGTTGGGGATGATGTGGAAATAGAGGTCCTGAATGAAGAGGAGAAACTTGGAAATATCGTAAAGATTCTTCCAAGACGTAGTGAATTGATTCGTCCGGCAGTTGCAAATATCGATCAGGCATTGGTTATTTTTGCAGCCAGAGAACCAAAGCCGAATCTCTCTTTATTGGACCGCTTTTTAGTTATCATGGAAAAACAGGATGTTCCTGTGATTATCTGTTTTAACAAACAGGATTTATGTGACGAAGAAGAAGTTGGACGTCTCAAAGAGATTTATGAAGCCTGTGGCTATCCGGTGGTGCTTGCAAGTGCAAAGCAGGGTGAGGGGATTGAAGAAATTAAATCACTGCTTCGTGGGAAAACGACAACAGTTGCAGGACCGTCCGGAGTGGGAAAGTCTTCATTGACGAATCTGCTTCAAAATGAGGTGCAGATGGAAACCGGGGAAATCAGTAAAAAATTGGGAAGAGGTCGTCATACGACAAGACATTCACAGATCATTCAGATAGAGGAAGATACCTGGCTTTATGACACACCAGGATTTACCTCTTTTTATGTAGAAGAAATCGAAAAAGAAGAATTACGTTTTTATTTTCGAGAGTTTTTTAAATACGAAGGAACATGCCGTTTTCAGGGCTGTACACATACGCATGAACCAGGATGCATGGTAAAAAATGCATTGGAAGAAGGAAAAATCTCAAAAGAAAGATATGAAAATTATCTTGAACTCTATGGGGAATTAAAAGAAAAAAGAAGGTATTAGGAGGGACAATATGTATCAGTTATCGCCATCAATTTTATCCGCAGATTTTATGAAGTTAGGGGAAGAAATTAAAAAAGTAGAAGAAGCGGGAGTCGAATGGCTTCATATTGATGTTATGGATGGAATATTTGTACCGAGTATTTCATTCGGAATGCCGGTGATTTCTTCAGTCAGAAAAAAATGCAGTCTGTTTTTAGATGTACATCTTATGATTGAAGAACCGGCTCGTTACATTTCGCAGTTTAAAGCAGCGGGAGCCGACATGCTTACCGTTCATGCAGAGGCCTGTAAGCACCTGGACAGTACTCTTTATCATATTCGGGAAGCCGGAATGAAAGCAGGGGTTGCAATTAATCCGGCAACACCGCTTTGCGTAGTGGAAGAGGTACTTGGAATTGTTGATATGGTGCTTATTATGACAGTAAATCCAGGATTTGGAGGGCAGAAATATATTCCGTATACGACAGAAAAAGTAAAGCGGTTAAAAGAAATGCTGAAGGACAAAAATCTGGATGTAGATATCGAAGTAGATGGTGGAATCAGTAAGAATACAATGGATCTGGCATTGGATGCAGGAGCAAATATTCTGGTTATGGGTTCTGCGATTTTTAATGGAGAGGCAAAGGAAAATGCCATGATGTATCAGAATCGGTTGGAGGCTTATGAACATGAACACAGTGTTGATTTGCGGCGGTGAAATCAATGATGAGTTTAGCTTAGTCTGTTTAAAGCAGATAAAGCCGGACTGTATTATCGGGGTCGATAAAGGATTAGAATTTTGCTATCGAAATCATGTCATTCCGGATTGGATTTTAGGCGATTTTGACAGCATTTCTAAAGATGTGATAGACTGGTATAGAGAACAGCAGGAAATTCCGATTCGTCAGTATAAACCGGAAAAGGATGATACCGATACCAGACTTGGAATGGAACTGGCACTAAATTTGGGCAGTGATAAGATTTTTCTGCTTGGGGCAACAGGAGGAAGATTAGACCATTATATGGGAAATCTTCAGTCGCTCTTAATTACGGCAATGGAAGAAAAAGAAGGCTGGATTTTAGATGAGCAAAATGCAATTACTGTTAGAAAAGCAGGAAAAATTTGTATTCACAAAGAAGAACAGTTTGGAAAATATGTTTCGTTTTTCTCTATGGGAGATGAAGTGACAGGATTGTCTTTAAAAGGATTCCAGTATCCGCTGGATGGTTACACTCTGAAAAATTCAGATGGAATCGCAGTCAGCAATCAGTTGTTGGATGATTGTGGTATTATAGAATTTGAGACAGGTTATCTGATGATGGTTTTGTCGAAAGATAGAACAAAATGTTGATAAATTTTGAAAACAGCTTTAATCTGAAGTAGGATTAAGGCTGTTTTTTGATTTTAGCAGAAAATAGCAGACTTCTTGCAATCTAAGAATTTACTTTTTGGATTTGTTATGCTATAGTATAAAATGAGTCTTGGGGCTCTTTTCAAAAGAATCAGGAGATGTTCCTGTTACAATTTAGTGGTGAAAACCCATAGGCTTGCCTGTGGGAGTAGTCAGTACATAGGATAAAATAGAAAAATACAAAAAATGTATGATTGGATTCTTTTTATCAGACCTAAAGAGAGTTTAAATCTACATGGGATAGATTGAAGGAGGAGATACAAGAAATGAAATTAGGAATTGTGGGATTGCCAAATGTTGGTAAAAGTACCCTTTTTAATTCTTTAACGAAGGCGGGCGCAGAGTCTGCGAATTACCCGTTTTGTACAATTGACCCGAATGTGGGAATTGTAACTGTACCAGATGAACGTCTGAAACTGCTTGGGGATTTTTATCATTCCAAGAAAGTAACACCGGCAGTCATTGAATTTGTTGACATTGCAGGTCTGGTTAAGGGTGCTTCAAAAGGAGAGGGTCTTGGAAACCAGTTTCTTGCAAATATCAGAGAAGTTGATGCAATTGTTCATGTAGTACGTTGTTTTGAAGATGAAAATGTTGTACATGTAGACGGAAGTATTGACCCGCTTCGTGATATTGAAACTATTAATCTGGAACTGATTTTCTCAGATATTGAGATTCTTGACAGAAGAATCGCAAAGACAACAAAAACTGCACGTATGGATAAAGAAGCAGCAAAAGAACTGGAATTATTAAAGAGATTAAAAGAAATCCTGGAAGAAGGAAAACCGGCATCTGTATTTGAACCGGAAAATGAAGATGAAGAGGCACTGTTAAAAGGATATAACTTGCTGACAGGAAAGCCGGTCATCTATGCAGCAAATGTTTCAGAAGAAGATTTGGCAGATGATGCCGTTTCTAATCCACATGTACAGAAAGTAAGAGAATATGCAAAAGAGACAGGCAGTGAAGTGTTTGCGCTTTGTGCACAGATTGAGCAGGAAATCGCAGAATTAGATGATGATGAGAAAAAAGAATTTTTAGAGGATTTGGGAATTGAAAAATCCGGATTGGAAAAACTGATTGTAGCAAGTTATCGTCTGCTTGGTCTGTTAAGCTTTTTGACTTCAGGAGAAGATGAGACAAGAGCATGGACCATTAAAGTGGGAACAAAAGCTCCGCAGGCTGCCGGAAAAATACATACCGATTTTGAACGAGGATTTATTAAAGCAGAAGTTGTAAATTATCAGGATTTATTGGATTGTGGTTCTTATGCGGGCGCAAGAGAAAAAGGACTTGTGCGCATGGAAGGAAAAGAGTATGTGGTACAGGATGGCGACGTAATCTTATTCCGCTTTAATGTATAAGGAGGAAAAATGATATGGATATGTCCATTCGTTTCCCACATTTGGGAATTTATCTGCCGAATGTAGGAAAAACAATATCAGTCTTTGGATTTGATATTGCATATTATGGAATTACAATTGCAATCGCAATGATTGTGGGAATCTCCATTGCTCTGCATGAGGCAAAACGTACCGGACAAAATCAGGATACCTATTTGGATTTACTGATGCTTACCATGCTTACTTCAGTTGTTGGAGCAAGAATATACTATGTCATTTTTTCATGGGATAATTATAAGGATAATCTGGGCGAAATTTTAAATATCAGAAATGGCGGTCTTGCAATTTATGGAGGAATTATAGCCGGAGCTATTACGGTTTTTATTTATTCTAAAATAACAAAAATGAAATTCTTACAAATTGCAGATACTGTATGTATGGGACTGGCAGCAGGACAGATTATCGGACGGTGGGGTAATTTCTTTAACCGTGAAGCATTTGGAGAATATACGAATAATCTCCTGGCAATGCAGCTTCCGGTATCCGCAGTGCGCAAAAATGAAATTACTTCTGCTATGTGGAACCATGTAGTAACAATCGGTGGAGTGGAATATATTCAGGTACATCCGACTTTTCTATATGAAGGACTTTGGAGTTTTATGGTTCTTCTGTTTCTATTCTGGTTTCGGAAGCGAAAAAAGTTTGAAGGAGAACTTTTCTTCTGTTATCTTGCAGGATATGGAGCTGGCCGTTTCTGGATAGAAAGTCTGCGTACAGACCAGCTGCTTTTGCCGGGAATCCATGTACCGGTTTCCCAGATGCTTTCAGCAGTGTTGGTTGTTGTTTCACTTTCAGTGATTATTTGTAAAAGAAGAAAGAACAGGGAGTGTCGTTATGACAAAAGAAACCTTAAAAATACAGATTGAGGACACAAGAAAATACTTGAATCAGAGTATAACTGAAAAACAGAGTGCAGATAAGATTCTGGAAATCAGTGTAAAATTAGATAAATTGATTGAAGAATATTTAAATACAAAAGAATAAAACAACTGTTCGCAAAATTGAATGGGGAGAAGAATTAAAATGCCGCAAATCTTTTGATATTGCGGCATTTTTCGAGAAAACTCAGACATAAGGGGAATATATGTTCCCCTTGCTTTTTTTACAGTGGTAGTATAGAATGGCTTTGTAAGTGGTAAGATGTGGTGAAAGTGACGGTAAATAGGGGACTTATGGCAGAAGTCACAGTTATTTCCGTTAAAAAACAGAAGAAAGAAGCATATTTTTCACCCGAAAAAACAGAAAAAATTACTACTTTTTGATAAAATGCAAGAATCTTCTCACGTTTCTTCGTTTCAGAGCAGGTCGATAGTGAACCGGACAAGCAGGGGAGAATTCTCGCGCCGGCAAGGATGCGGGAGTTTGCGGGTCTAAGATATTCAAGTCAAATGCTTATGAGACTTAAAAATACCGTCTGGAAACCTCGCCCGAATTGCAAGTGAATGACAGGAGGGTCAGGAGAATGGAATTTAAACACAAATCCGTCTTGTTAAACGAAACAATTGAGAATTTAAATATTAAACCAGATGGAATTTATGTGGACGGAACGCTGGGAGGAGCTGGACATTCTTATGAGATATGTCGTCAGTTGTCTACCAAAGGGAGTTTAATAGGTATAGATCAGGATGAGGCTGCAATAGAAGCTGCCAGTAAGCGGTTAGAAGAATTTCAGGACCGTGTGACAATCATACGCAGCAACTATTGCAATATGAAAAAAGAATTAAACCGTAAAGAGATTTTTTCTGTAGATGGAATTGTACTTGACTTAGGGGTTTCTTCTTATCAGTTAGATAACGCAGAAAGAGGATTTACATATCGGGAAGATGTGCCTCTTGATATGCGAATGGATCAGAGAGGAAGCCGGACTGCAAGGGATATTGTCAATGAATACAGTGAACAGGAATTATTTCGTGTAATCAGGGATTACGGTGAAGATAAATTTGCTAAGAATATAGCAAAACATATATGTACAGCGAGGGCTGTGAAACCAATTGAAACGACAGGAGAATTGACAGAGATTATCAAACAGTCGATTCCGATGAAAATTCGTGCAACGGGAGGACATCCGGCAAAGAAAACATTTCAGGCAATCCGGATTGAACTGAATCAGGAGCTTGAAGTATTAAAGAACTCATTAGATGATATGATAGAACTGCTGAATGATGAAGGACGCATCTGTATTATTACGTTCCATTCATTGGAAGACCGTATTGTAAAGACAATTTTCAAAAGAAACGAAAATCCCTGTACCTGTCCATCTAATTTTCCTGTATGCGTATGTGGGAAAAAATCAAAAGGAAAGGTAATTACCAGAAAACCGATTCTTCCGTCTGAGGAGGAATTAGAGGAAAACACCCGTTCCAAGAGTGCAAAATTAAGGGTGTTTGAACGTATCAGGCAGGAATAAAAAGTAGATAATAAGGTGGCATCATGAGCAGATATAAGATAGATGGAAATACTGCACGCCGCGAAAATGAGAGCCAGCAAAAGAAAAATAAAAAGAAAGTGTCAGTCAGAAATCAGAAAAAACAGAAGCCGAAATTGAACCGTAAATTTGTATACAGTGTACTTGCAGGTTGTATTATGGTAACCATGGCGAGTACACATTATCTTCAATTAAAGTCAGAAATGGCAATTCAGAAAAACCGGCTGACCTCTCAGAAATTAGAATATAGTGAGTTAAAGGCGGATAATGATGCGTACTATAGCGAAGTGCTTTCAAGTGTAGACTTGGAAACGATACGGAAAAAAGCATTGGATGAATTTGGTATGAAGCATGCGACCGAGGACCAGATTAAGTATTATACGCCGGACGGTGATGGCTATGTAAGGCAGTATCAGGAAGTACCGGAAGAGTAAGAGCGAAGGCAGAGCAGGTGGCAGTTTGAAAAGACAACAAAAAAAAGGAACAAAAAGACTTACAAAGAAAATGAAAACGAAGCTGGTGGGATTACTGATTGTAATTCTGCTGGCTTTAGTCGCGTTAATATTTCGGATTACTTATATCAGTATTAAAAGCGGTGACAGATATACAAGACAGGTATTAACCCAGTCCCAGCAACAGTATGAGAGTACGACAGTTCCATTTAAGAGGGGCGATATTCTGGATAGAAATGGCAATACCCTTGCAACCAGTGTGAAAGTCTATAATGTAATCTTAGATTGCAGTCTGGTAAATTCAGATAAAAAATATCGTAAACCAACAGTGGATGCATTATCGGATTACCTTGGAATTGACAGCAGTGTGGTGGAAGCAAAGCTGGATGATGAATCGACAGCAAATTCGCAGTATCAAATTTTAAAAAAAGTATCTATGGATGAAAGAAGACATTTCCTTGAAATGAATGAAATTACGGATGATAATAAAGATACCTTAAAAAGGAGCGAATACAAACGCAGAAGCAGAGTAAAAGGGGTCTGGTTTGAAGAACATTATCAGAGAGAGTATCCATTTCATGCACTGGCAAGTACGGTTATAGGATTTTCATCGGTGAATAATACAGCAAGCCTTGGAATTGAGGGGTATTATAGCAGCACCTTAAATGGCACAGATGGAAAAAAATACGGATATTTAAACAGTGATGACATCATGGAGCAGAATATTGTAGATGCAGTAGATGGAAAGACAGTGGTTTCGACAATTGATGTCAATATTCAAAGTATTGTAGAAAAATATATTTCAGCCTTTAATGAAAAATTAAGAAACAATGCTTATGAAGGAGACGGAGCAGAAAATATCGGAGTTATTGTAGAAAATCCAAATAATGGTGAAATTCTGGCAATGGCAGGGAAAAATACCTTTGATTTAAATGACCCGAGAGCCGCCTATGCGAACCGGACGGACTTATCCGATGAGGAGATCAGTGCCGGATTAGATAGTTTATGGGAAAATTTCTGTGTCTCATCAAACTATGAATTAGGTTCGGTTATCAAACCGATTATTGTTGCTTCCGCATTAGAATCCGGAGCAGTCAGTGACAGTGATGTCTTTATCTGTGATGGTGGAGAACAGATTGGAAATGATTATGTACGCTGTGCAGTTTATCCTTATGCACATGGAACGGAAACACTTGGAGAGGTTATTCAGAACTCCTGTAATGACGGTATGATGGCAATCGGACGAAAAATGGGAGCGGCTTTATTGTTGGATTATCAGTCACGGTTTAACTTTGGAAGCCGAACCGGAATTGACCTGCCAAATGAAAGTTCAGGAGCAATTTATACGCTTGACCAGATGAAAGATATGGAACTGGCATCTACAACATTCGGACAGGGATTTACCAGTACCATGATTCAGGAAATTTCAGCCGTGTCTGCGGTAATCAATGGTGGAACTTATTATCAGCCGCATGTGGTAAAAGAAATCAAATCACAGGAAGATGGCTCTGTATTAAAAACCAATGAAGGAAATGTATTAAAACAGATTGTATCTTCAGATGTTTCTGAAAAAATTCGTGAGTACATGGGAATGAGTGTAACATCTGGAACCAGTAGAAAATCAAAAGTTCAGGGTTACAGCATGGGTGGTAAAACAGGAACCGCAGAAATCTTAAGTACAGAAGAAAAAGATTATCTGGTTTCTTTTATTGGATTTGCTCCGCTTGATACTCCTCAGGTTGTGGTTTATGTAGTAGTGGATCGACCAAATGTAGAAGAACAGGCAGACAGCTCTTATGCACAATATATTGCACAGGCAATTTTGGATGAAATTCTTCCTTATATGAACATTTATCCAGATGAAGAGACAGAAGAAACTACAAAATTATGGGATGGTTTTAAAGGTGTTTTAAAACTGGATGATTCTGAAGTAGAAGTAGATGAGCCGGCCGTACAGACAGAAGGTTCTGAAACCGGAACCGACAATGCTCCGGATATCGAAGTCGTACAGGATGAAAGCGGCTCATCAGAAGAATATAATGATGAAGAAAGTGACGGCGTAGCAAGTGAGAATGCCGGATATGAGGAAAATGCTTTTGAAGATGTGTCTGACGAAGAGGATACTTCAAGCGACAATTCTAATGAAGAAGATACCTCGAACCAAGATGACTACGAAGAAGATGAGGGAGAATAATAGAGCCTCTCATTTAAAATAGTGAGATTTAAGCTAAAAAGGAATCCTGCAAGATGGGATTCCTTTTTGTTGTCTGTCATATATATAAAAAAAACAGGTTCAGGCATATGAATAAAAACAGAGTCTATCACAAAAAGAAAACAGTAATCGTATTCTTTAGCTGTCTTTTTTTATTGACAGGTCTGATCGTACGTATGGTTTACCTTATGGTCATTGAATCGGATTATTATGCAAAAAAAGCACAGACTCTTCATGAAAGAGAACGTGACATTAAGGCAGAAAGAGGAAAAATTATTGATGCAAAAGGAGAAGTTTTAGCAGATAATAAAGCAGTCTGTACGATTTCTGTCATACATAGTCAGATAAAAGAGCCGGAAAAAGTGATTGCAATGCTGAAAAAAGAACTTGGACTTTCAGAAGAAACAGCCAGAAAGCGTGTGGAAAAGCGTTCTTCCATCGAAAGAATCAAGACAAATGTAGAAAAAGAGACAGGAGACCGGATTCGGGAATATGGTCTGGATGGGGTAAAAGTAGATGAGGACTTTAAAAGATATTATCCATATCAGGAACTTGCTTCAAAAGTACTTGGATTTACAGGCGCAGATAATCAGGGAATTATTGGACTTGAAGTACAGTATGATGATTTTTTAAAAGGAACAGATGGAAAAATTCTCACGGTTACGGATGCAAGGGGAGTGGAACTGGAAAAACTGGGAGAGAGCCGGAGAGAGCCGATTGCCGGATATGACCTGCATGTCAGTCTGGATAAAAATATTCAGATGTATGCTCAGCAGGCAGCAGAAAAAGTAATGGAAGAAAAAGAAGCGGATGCCGTCTCAATTTTATTTTTAAATCCACAGAATGGAGAAATCTATGCAGATGTCAATGTACCGGAATTTAATTTAAATGAACCATTTATGTTAGGGGAAGCAGAGGAAAACTTAAATCAAAAAGAAAAACAGGATGCTCTGAATCGAATGTGGAGAAACTTAACAGTCAATGACACTTATGAACCTGGTTCGACATTTAAGATAATCACAATGGCGGCAGGTTTATCAGAAGGTGTGGTGACACCAAATGACCGCTTTTCCTGTCCTGGTTTTAAAGTAGTGGAGGATAGAAGAATTCACTGTCATAAAAGAACCGGACATGGGGCAGAAGATTTTGTGCAGGGCGCAATGAACTCCTGCAATCCGGTTTTTATTGAAGTAGGACTCAGACTTGGGGTAGAACGGTATTATCATTATTTTAAACAGTTTGGTCTGTTAAAAAAGACAGGAGTTGATATTCCGGGTGAAGCCGGAACAATTATGCATAAAGAAGCGAATATCGGGCAGGTGGAACTGGCAACGATTTCTTTTGGTCAGTCTTTTCAGATTACACCGATTCAGCTTGTAACAACAGTCAGTTCGATTATAAACGGAGGAAGAAGAATTACGCCTCATTTTGGAGTTTATGTGACAGACGAGACAGGAAAAGAGGTAAAGCGATTTGAATATCCGGTTGAAAATAATATTGTGACAGAAGAAGTTTCAAAAGAAGTCAGAGAAATTCTGGAGAAAGTTGTGTCGGAAGGCTCTGGAAAAAATGCATTTATTGAGGGGCATACCATTGGTGGAAAGACTGCAACATCTCAGACCCTTCCAAGAAGTAAGAATCGCTATATTTCCTCTTTTCTTGGATTTACACCGGCAGATGAACCGGAGATTATAGGAATCTGTCTGATTCATGACCCAACAGGTATTTACTATGGGGGAACAATTGCGGCACCTGTAATTCGGGATATCTATGAGAATATTCTTCCGTATCTTGGGATTGAAGGTTGATAAAAAAAGCAAAAGGCATTATACTACTATAGAAAGAATTGCCGGATGTTTATCTCAATCTCAGACTGAGATAAACACTCCGTGGGATGCGCAGCGATTCTAAGAAGAATTTGTCAGCTTATGCTGACTAGAATCGCGCGCCAAGTCTCACGAGTGTTCGACTTGAAAAAAAGACTTTCGGCAAAAAAATACAAAGAAGAGGTGTATTATGGCAGAGTATAAAATGGTTTGGCCAGTCTTGATTGCATTTGCAATCAGTGTAATTTTAGGTCCTTTCGTGATTCCATATTTGCGGAAACTGAAAATGGGACAGACAGAGCGTGTAGATGGGGTACAGTCTCATCTGAAAAAAGCAGGAACTCCGACAATGGGAGGCGTGATTTTTCTCTTATCAACAGTTATCACATCTTTATTTTATATAAAAGATTATCCAAAGATTATTCCGGTTTTATTTTTGACACTGGGATTTGGAATTATTGGATTTTTAGATGACTATTTAAAAGTAGTGCTGCGTCGTTCAGACGGTCTGATGCCAGGTCAGAAAATGGCATGCCAGATTGTTGTAACTGCAATTTTCGCATTTTATATTATGAAATTTACCGATGTTCAGATGACTTTAAAAATTCCGTTTGTATCCGGTTATGAGTTAAATGCAGGAATTTTAACCGTTCCGCTGTTATTCTTTGTTGTAATCGGCACTGTAAATGGAGTAAACTTTACGGATGGTCTGGATGGACTTGCTTCTTCTGTTACGATTATGGTGGCTACATTCTTCTCCGTCATCGCAATTGCAACAAAGAGTGGAATTGAACCGATTACCTGTGCGGTAGTGGGAGCTTTAATGGGATTTTTGTTATTTAATGTATATCCGGCAAAAATTTTCATGGGAGATACCGGTTCTCTGGCACTGGGAGGATTTGTAGCAGGTACTGCTTATATGTTACAGATGCCGTTATTTATTTTGATTATTGGTTTTATTTATTTGTTAGAAGTAGTATCTGTCATTTTACAGGTTGGCTACTTTAAAATTTCCGGTGGAAAACGAATCTTTAAAATGGCACCAATCCATCATCACTTTGAACTGTGCGGATGGTCAGAAACCAGAGTAGTTGCAGTATTCTCAATTGTCACAGCAATTTTGTGTATGATTGCACTTTTAGGTGTGTAAAAAGAAAGGAAGGAAATTATGAAAAAGACAGAATTACAGGGGAAAAAAGTATTAGTCTTCGGTTCCGGAATCAGTGGAATCGGGGCTGTAAAACTGTTAGAAACGGTACAGGCAGATGTTGTCTTATATGATGGAAATGAATCATTAAAGCAAGAAGAAGTCAGAGCAAAACTTCCGAAAGAAAGCAAATGTGAAATTGTACTTGGAGAATTAAAACAGGAACTGATTGACAGTCTCGATCTGGTCGTGATGAGTCCCGGAGTTCCGCTTGATATTGAACCGGTAGAACGCTTAAAAGCAGCAGGACTTCCAATTTGGGGAGAAGTAGAACTTGCATACTGCATGGGGGATGGAACAGTCCTTGCAATTACCGGAACAAACGGAAAGACAACAACAACCGCACTGCTTGGAGAAATCATAAAGGCTTATGCAGATTCGGTATTTGTTGTTGGAAATATTGGAAACGCTTATACGGGAGCAGCTTCTTCCATGAAAGAAGAAAGCTATACAGTAGCAGAAATCAGCAGTTTTCAGTTAGAGACCATACATAGTTTTCATCCAAAGGTTTCTGCAATTTTAAACATTACAGAGGATCACTTAAATCGTCATCATACGATGGAAGAATACATTCGTGTTAAAGAGCTGATTGCTTCTAATCAGACAAAAGACGATTTTTGTATTTTAAATTATGAAGATGAGGAACTTCGTAAATTTGCCCCAAAATGTCCGGCAACCGTAGTCTTTTTCTCCAGCGTTCAGAAACTTGAAGAGGGAATCTTCCTCGATGGAGAAAATATTGTATGGAAATCAAAAACAGAAGAATTTGTATTTGCAAGAACCGATGAATTAAAATTGCTTGGTCGCCATAATCATGAAAATGTAATGGCAGCTTCCGCTATGGCATACTGCGCAGGTGTTCCAAAGGAAACTATTCGCAAAGTGATTATGCGTTTTACTGCTGTTCCACACAGAATCGAATTTGTAGAAGAAATTAATGGAGTTGCTTATTACAATGACTCTAAGGGAACCAATCCAGATGCTGCAATCAAAGGAATTCAGGCAATGAACCGTCCAACGCTCTTAATTGGAGGCGGATATGATAAACAGTCCTCTTATGAAGAATGGATTCAGGCATTTGATGGAAAAGTAAAACAGTTAGTATTAATCGGTCAGACCAGAGAAAAAATTGAAAAAACAGCGCATGAATGTGGATTTTTCAATACGATTCTGGCTGAAAACCTTGAAGAAGCAGTAAAAATCTGTGCCGAAAAAGCAGAAGCCGGAGATGCGGTACTGCTTTCACCGGCATGTGCAAGCTGGGGGCAGTTTGATAACTATGAGCAGCGTGGAGATAAATTCAAAGAGTATGTTCGTGCAATGCTTTAATTGACATTGTCATAGAGACAATTCATAAATAACAAAATAAAATCATATAGTGCAATATGAGAAAAACAAAAAAGGAAATGCTTATGGAAGTCGTAAGAGAACCAAAAAAGAGTATGGACAGCATACTTTTGTTTCTGGTACTTCTGCTCGTCGTGTGGGGATTGATTTTTTTGTATAGCACAAGTGCATATAATGGCAGGGTGAAATTTCATGACCCTGCCTATTATTTTAAGAAACAACTTTTTGCCACGTCTTTAGGGCTCATAGCGATGTATTTGGTTTCCTGTATCGATTATCATATTGCGGTGAAATTTGCCCCTCTTTTTTATCTGGCATCAATGGGGCTGTCTTTGGCAGTGCTTTTGTTTGGGCAGGAGTATAATGGTTCAAAACGATGGCTGTCAATTGGACCGTTTTCATTTCAGCCGTCCGAATTTGCAAAAGCGGCAGTGATTTTATTTCTTACATTTCTTATCACAAATTCACAGAAAAAAAAGGATGGTATCTTTTGGATGGCAGGAATTATGCTGCCACTTTTGCCGATTGTAGGATTGGTTGGGACAAATAATTTGAGCACAGCAATTATCATTCTTGGAATTGGTGTTATTTTAGTTTTTATTTCGCATCCGCGCTATCTTCCATTTATTGGAATTGGGGTGGCGGGAACGGTATTTATCGCTATTTTTCTCGGGACGGCAAGTTATCGTCTGGAGCGTCTTAAAATCTGGAGAAATCCGGAAGCTTATGAAAAAGGATTTCAAACCATTCAGGGACTCTATGCAATCGGAAGTGGAGGGATTTTTGGAAGTGGACTTGGGAGCAGTGTTCAGAAACTTGGATTTGTTCCAGAAGCGCAAAACGATATGATTTTTTCGATTATCTGCGAAGAAACCGGTCTGTGTGGTTCAGTACTGCTGATACTGCTGTTTGCACTTCTAATCTGGAGATTGATGGTAATTGCAACACATGCAGGGGATTTAGAAGGAGCATTGATTTCGGGAGGAATTATGGGGCATATCGCAATTCAGGTTATTTTAAATATTGCGGTTGTGACAAATACAATTCCAAATACCGGAATTACCCTGCCCTTTGTCAGTTATGGAGGGACTTCTGTTGTATTTTTACTGGGAGAGATGGGAATGGCGCTTGCAGTCAGCCGGAGAGGAAAGCGGGAGAGCAGGTAGCACTTTAAGAAACGGTGCATACTATAGGATATAGAGAGCAACGGAAGGAAGAGGCAGATTTGAATCAAATCCGTATTGAGGGATTTCATCGTCTGAATGGAGAAGTAAGAATACAGGGTTCTAAAAATGCGGCATTGCCAATGATGGCGGCCGCTGTTTTATGTAAAGGGGAAGTGATTCTTCATCATTGTCCGGATATTACAGATGTTCATCTGATGAAAGAAATTATAAAGGGGCTTGGTGGGAAGGCTTTTTATAAAAATCATACCATGTATCTGGATTGTACAAAGATAGAGCGGACTACAATTCCCAAAAAAGAAGCAGAGAAGATGCGTTCTTCTATTGTGTTAATGGGAAGTCTTTTAGGAAGAAAAAAGGAGGTCTGTATTCCCTGGCCGGGGGGCTGTGTGATAGGAAAACGTCCAATCGATCTTCATCTGTCTGCCCTTGAAAAAATGGGAGCAGAATTTACAGAAGAAGACAGGGGACTTAAGGGAAAAACAGAAGGACTCAAAGGTGCCAGAATTGTATTTCCAAAAATCAGCGTGGGTGCAACGCAAAATGTAATCCTGGCATCCGTACTTGCCAAAGGTACAACGATACTGGAAAATTGTGCCTGCGAACCGGAAGTGCAGTGGCTGTGCCGGTTTTTAAGAAAAGGTGGAGCAAAAATAAAAGAAACGAAAAACCGAATGATTGAAATCGAAGGCATAAAGTCTTTACATGCAGTTGAATACGAAGTTCCGCCGGATAGAATTGTAGCAGGAACGTATCTTTGTGCTTCTGCAATTACAAGAAGCAATATTTGTCTGGTCGGAGCACCAAAAGATGAGATGAAAGCAATCTTATCGCTCTATCAGAAAATGGGTGGACAATACGAATGGATTGGTGGTAAACTGTCTTTGTGCAGTCAGGAAGTAAACGTTCCGGTTTTATGTCAAAAAACGGAAGTTTATCCGGGATTTCCAACAGATTTACAGTCACCGGTTCTGGCAGTGCTTTCAGGTATTAAAGGAAAAAGCTGTCTGATAGAAACCATTTTTGAGAATCGTTTTCGTGTAGCAGGGGAACTAAAAAAAATGGGAGCAAATATCCGGATTGATGGAGCAAAGGCAGAAATTTATGGAGGAAAACTGCATGGGGCAGAGGTAGAAGCGCAGGAACTTCGGGGAGGTGCGGCACTGGTTCTGGCAGGACTGGCGGCAAAAGGAGTGACTACGGTAAAGAATATCGAATATATCGAGCGTGGATATGAGGATATCTGCCGTGATTTGAGTCAGCTTGGAGCAGTGATGGAAAGAAAATAAAGGGGATTATTTTATATGGATAAAAAGAAACGCACGAAGATTTTGGGCGGTATTGTGGCAGTGCTGTTGCTTGGAATTGCTGTTTTTTTCGGCGGTTTTCGGGTTACAAGTGTAAAAGTAGAAGGAAATACAGCTCATACAGATAAAGAAATAAAAAAGATGGTGCTTCAAGGATCACTTGCTTCAAATACCATACTGGTTCGTTTTTTAAATCCGAGCGAAAAAACAAAAGATGACCAGTTTATTCAGAAAGTATGGATTGAGCGGACAAGCAGTCATAAATTAACCATTCATGTAAGGGAAAAAGAATTAATTGGTTATACGAAATTTTTGGATGGATATCTGTATTTTGACAAAGAAGGAATTGTTCAGGTAAGTACTACAAAAGAATTGAAAAATATTCCATTTATTGAAGGATTAGGCCAGAAAAAGGTTCAGGTAGGACAGAAATTGTCCGGACTAACAGATGAAATTCTGGGCATGCTTTTAAGTGCGACAAAGATGATGGAGAGTAGTGAACAGCATCCGGACCGAATCGTCATTGAAAATGGAGCACTTACCATGTATTTTTCGGAAATCGAAGTAAAACTTGGCACGGAAAAAAATATTTCAGATAAAATAAGCAAAATGCTGGGAATTTTGCCACAGCTTGAAGGAATGCAGGGCGTTTTGGACTTACAGAATGTGGACTCCACGACAGAGACCATTGTATTTAAGAAGTCAGAGACACAAAAGAGCACAGAAGAAAATCAAAACGAGTAGAGGCAGCAAAGTAAAAAATAAAAGAATGGAAAAAAAAATCGGTGTCGAAGAAAAAAGAAACTATAAGAATAAAGTAAAAATTTAAATTTTTTATGAAAAAATGAAAATAGCGGTTGATTAATTTTTGAAAAGAAGATATTATATATCTATATGCACGAACCTTGGAGGAGAATAGGATTTGGCATAAGCGTAAAATCAGAAGAAATACGGAATGCAATACATGAAAGTGTATTTAAAAACCATACAGGTAAGCTAAAGGAGGAAGTACTTTGTTAGAGATTATGACAAACGAGGCTGAATCATCTGCAAAAATCGTAGTCATTGGTGTAGGTGGAGCTGGTAATAATGCAGTAAACAGAATGGTGGAAGAAACAATTAGCGGTGTAGAATTTGTTGGAGTGAATACCGATAAACAGGCGCTGACATTATGTAAAGCACCGACCGTTGTTCAGATTGGTGAAAAACTGACAAAAGGTCTTGGTGCAGGAGCAAAACCGGAAATCGGTGAAAAAGCAGCAGAAGAAAGCATCGAGGAAATTAAGCAGGTTCTTCAGGGTGCTGATATGGTATTTGTTACCTGTGGTATGGGTGGCGGAACCGGAACAGGTGCTGCTCCAATCGTTGCAGGTGCAGCAAAAGAAATGGGAATTTTGACAGTTGGTGTTGTCACAAAGCCTTTCCGTTTTGAAGCAAAGACACGTATGACAAATGCATTGACAGGTATTGAAAAATTAAAAGACAATGTGGATACATTAATTGTAATCCCGAATGACCGTCTGCTTGAAATCGTTGACCGTCGTACTACTATGCCGGAAGCATTAAAGAAAGCGGATGAAGTGCTTCAGCAGGCAGTTCAGGGAATCACAGATTTAATCAATCTTCCGGCTCTGATTAACCTTGACTTTGCAGACGTTCAGACTGTTATGATTGATAAAGGAATTGCACATATCGGTATCGGTGAAGGAAAAGGTGATGATAAAGCAATGGAAGCTGTTCAGCAGGCAGTATCCAGCCCACTTCTCGAAACAACCATCCAGGGTGCATCTCATGTTATTATCAACGTATCCGGAGATATCTCCCTTATGGATGCAAATGATGCAGCAAGCTATGTACAGAACCTTACAGGCGAAGATACAAACATTATCTTTGGTGCTCTGTATGATGATAAAGAAGCAGATTATGTAAGAATCACAGTAATCGCTACAGGTCTTGATGATGAAACAGCAAGAAAACCAAGCGTATCCCGTGATAAAAAAACTGCAAAAACAGAAGAAGCGGTACAGCAGCCGGTACAGCAGACTGCACACGTAGAAACTCAGCAGCCAGCTTTTAAGATGCCGACTTTCCAGCAGCCAGCTTTCGGAAGCAATACAGGTAACTTCACAAGTACCGTACCGAAGAAGGATATTCAGATTCCGGATTTCTTAAAAAATAGAAAGTAATACGATATACACTACAAAAGATAAAGGCGGTTCAGATTAGTTCTGGATCGCCTTTTTTAGTCAAAAGTTTAAGGAGAAAAAAGATGGAAACAAAGTTTACTCATTTTGATGAACAGGGAAATGCAGTGATGGTGGATGTTTCAGAAAAGAATCCGACAAGCCGGACTGCATTAGCAGAGGGAAAAATTCAGGTCAATCGTGAAGTGATGGATGCGATTCTTCATCATACAGTAAAAAAAGGGGATGTGCTGGGTGTAGCGCGTGTAGCCGGAATTATGGCAGTGAAACAGACTTCTTCGTTGATTCCGATGTGCCATGTACTTCCAATCAGTAAATGCAGTGTAGATTTTGAAATTGAAGAAGAAAATCTTACGATTAAAGCCTTATGTATGGTAAAAGTAGAAGGGAAAACGGGTGTTGAAATGGAAGCACTGACCGGAGTTAATGTGGCTCTGCTTACGATTTACGATATGTGTAAAGCAATTGATAAACGAATGGTGATGACGGACATTCATCTGGTAGAGAAAAAAGGTGGAAAAAGCGGTGACTTTTATTTTGGAGAAAAATAAAAGCCACCGATATTCAAAATTAAAAATTTTTCAAGAGAACATCATTTTTGGAGAGACTATTATTATTTTCCAAGTGTTTCTCTAACTAATTCCACTGGCATTTCCTGACCGGTCCAGATTTTAAATGCTTCTGCACCTTGATACAAAAGCATGGAATAACCATTGAAAGAGGTACAGCCTTTTTCTTTTGCCATTTTAAGCAGTTTGGTTTCCCATGGATTATAGATAATATCAGCGACAGCAAGGTCTTTTTTTAAAAGAGAACTGTCTTCTAAGATGCAGGCATCTATATTTGGAGCCATTCCGACAGAAGTAGCATTTACAAAAAGCGCGCTTTGTTCCAGGCTGTCTTTTAAGGCAGTTTTATCGTCATTATCAAAAATAGAAATTTTGCAGGAACTAAGTGCAGAAAGTTTTTGAATCACTTCACGGATACGTGGAAGATAACGGCTGGTTGAGCGGGCGAAGATATGGATTTCTCCCACATTATCAAGTGCAGCCTGAGCGCAGATTGCAGTAGCGGCACCGCCAATTCCCATAAGGGTGATTGTCTTTCCTGTTACATCAATGCCGTGTTCTTTGACTGAGCGCATAAACCCAATGCCGTCGGTGTTGTGTCCGATTAACTTTCCATCTTTGTTTTCTACGGTGTTAACTGCACCAATACATTTTGCAGCAGGAGAAAGTTCGTCAAGATATTCTAAAATTTTTGTTTTGTTTGGCATGGTCAGATTAAAGCCCTTTACATCCATTGTTTTTAAAGCTTTGACGGTATCTCCAAGCGTCTGTTCATTGACCTCAAAACAAAGATAGACATAATCAAGACCGAGTGCGGAAAAACTGGTATTATGCATCATAGGAGAGATGCTGTGTGCCACCGGACTTCCAAGAAGACAGGTGAGTTTTGTATGTCCTGTAATTGGTATCATAATTATAAAACCTCACTTTCATTTTGTTACATTAAAGTTTAAAAGGAAAAAAATAGAGTGTCAAGTAGAAAAGAAAATTCGACAAGATAAGAGGGAAAGATAATCTTTTTGATAAAATTCGACAAAAATGTCGAAAATAAATCAAATTGTGATAGAAATTATGTAAACCGGAAAATAAAAGAAAAAAATAAAGTTTTGCATCAAATAGTTTACATAAAGAAGGTGACATAAAGTTGCCTTTCGATGTCGAAAACTATCGGATTTTAGCAAAAAATTTTTGGGAAGAGCCTTGTGATTTTGACAGAATTCACACCCCCCTAGACCTTATAATGAACATTACTTAGTTCCAGATAAGTAATTGAGTCAAAAAGGTCTAGGGGGGTGTTTTGTGTACTACGAATTTTACATAGATGTGTTTTTCGTAGTCAATCTGGTAATGGATTTTTTTATCCTGCAGTTGGTGAACCGGATGATTTTGGGGGCTGCCAACCCGCTTCGTTCACTTGCAGGAGCTGTACTGGGAGCAGTAGGAAGCGGTGTGATTCTTTTTTTACCGTTTTCTTCATGGAAAATAAGGGGTCTGATTTCCTATGGGATTTTAGCACCGCTTATGGTTATGGCTGGATGTGGAACAAAAAATAAGAATGTATTTTGGATGGAACTGCTTGGCTTTTATGGATGTTCTGCTTTGGCAGGAGGAATTTTTCTGGCATTTCCCAAGATTGCAGCAAGAGGAATCATCACATTTTTGGCGTTATCGTCAGTCACTTACTGGATGCTTGTCATCAGTATCAGACTCTTAAAATACTTAAATGGAAAAAGGAGTACTCTTTGCCAGATTCAAATTCGGGCAGGAAAAAGACAAATAAAAGTGAAAGGTCTGTATGACACAGGAAACCAGCTTTGGGATTCTTTGTTAAAGAAGCCGGTCTGCGTGATTGAATATCAGGCATTTACCGGTCTTTTAAGTGAACCGCAGAAAAAAGCGTTTGATGCTCTTATAATGCGGACCCAAAACGCATCGGATAGTCTGACAGAAAGCCTCATCTGTTTTGAACCACACTTTATCTGTTTTTTAAGTGTGGGAACAAAGAGAGGAAGCCTGCTTGTCGTAACTGTAGATGAGATGTCTGTAGAACGAAGAGAACGGCGGGTATCCGTAAAAAAACCGGTTTTGGCACTTGTAAAACAGGATATGTCAGTAGATAAAACCTTTCAGATGATTATAAATCCAGAAGTTTTTGACAGTTAGGAGGCGCTTGTGATGGAAACAGCAGTTGTAAGAAGAGTTCAATTCCCTGTTTTTACAGGAATGATTTTGCGAAGAGGAGAAGAGATTCACTATATTGGTGGTGCAGATGTACTGCCGGCTCCTCTTGATATACAGACAGAGACCTTAATGATAGAAAAACTGCAGACCGATGAGTTTGAAGAGGCAAAAGCAAGTCTGATTGAACATAATCTGCGTCTGGTGGTATACATTGCAAAGAAATTTGATAATACCGGAGTTGGAGCGGAAGATTTAATTTCAATTGGAACGATTGGACTGATTAAGGCAATTAATACCTTTAAATCTGAAAAAAAAATCAAGCTGGCAACTTATGCTTCAAGATGCATCGAAAATGAAATTTTGATGTATCTGAGAAGAAACAGTAAAACGAAACTGGAGGTTTCCATCGATGAACCGCTTAATGTAGACTGGGATGGAAATGAATTACTCTTGTCGGATATTCTGGGGACAGATGAAGATGTAATTTATCGTGGAATCGAAAGTGAAGTGGAGCGGAATCTGCTTGGAAAGGCAATCAGTAAATTAAGTAAACGGGAACAGACGATTATCCGACTTCGTTTTGGCATTAATATGCCGGATGGAAGAGAAAAAACTCAAAAAGAGGTAGCGGATTTGCTTGGAATTTCACAGTCTTATATTTCAAGACTGGAAAAACGGATTATGAAACGCTTAAAAAAAGAAATGGTACGATATGAGTAATTAGAATTTAAGAAATCCCTTCTACAGGAATAAATCTTGTAGAGGGGATTTTTTCTTTCCTACTTTTTCTTTCTATTATGCACCCTGTTCGATTTCTTTTTTGACTTGAAGAACAAGTGGGATAATTTCCTGAATCCGTTTATCTGTCATTCGGGTGACAGGTGCAGAGATAGAAAACGCATAGCGGGAACGACCTTTATAGTCGGTAAGTCCTACGGCAATACAGCGTACGCCAAGTTCGTTTTCTTCGTTATCAAGAGCATAGCCATTCTTTCTGGCTTCTTTTACCTCTTTTAAAAAGGTGTCATAGTCTGTAATGGTATGCCGGGTCAGTTTTTTGTGGGTGCAGGCATCCCATAATTTATGAATCTGGGATTCTTCCATGCCGGCTGCCATTGCTTTTCCAACACCGGAACAGTAGAGCGGAATCCGGCTTCCGACTTTGGAAACCATCCGCACAGAGTTTTGACGTGACTCTTCTTTGTAGATATAAACCGCTTCCGAGCCATCGAGCTGTACAAAATGAACTGTCTCTCCGGTTTCTTGAGAGAGTGATTTTAAATAAGGTCGGACAACTTCAAGGATATCGAGTCGTTCTAACAGACAGTTGGATAATGCCAGTACTTTTAAGGACAGGTCATACTTCTGGGTTTCTGAATCCTGCTTTGCATACCCCATATAAATCAAGGAGGATAGTAGTCGGTGTGTGGTACTTTTATTTAAATTTAATTCACGGCTTAAATCAGCCAGTGAAACAGGTCCGATTTTGGACAAAGTTTCCATAGCAAGAAACAGCCGATCTGCAACCTGAATAGGGTTTTTTGATTCCATAAGATATCATTTTCCTTTCTAACTGTAACGATATTATGTTGAGGATGGTCTTAGATTTGAGGATTGAGGGGAATTTCGATTCATAAGACTTTGGCGCTATTGTAACACTTTCCGGAATGTGTTACAACCAGAAAATTTTTTTTGAAAGGGGCTTGACAATATGGAGATCTGTAGTATAATCCAAAGTAAAGATATCGTATTGTGAAACATAGTTCCACATTATGAAACTAGCGGAAACGAAAAAAATTATTTTTAAAATTCAAGGAGGACATTATGAACGCAGTTTTAGAACAACTTTCCAAATTTGGTGTAGTACCAGTAGTAGTATTAAATGACGTAAAGGATGCAGAACCGTTGGCAAAAGCACTTTGCCAGGGTGGACTTCCATGTGCAGAAGTAACTTTCCGTACGGATGCAGCAGAAGAATCTATTCGTATCATGACAGAAAAATATCCGGAAATGTTAGTTGGAGCAGGTACTGTTCTGACAACAGAGCAGGTTGACCGTGCTGTTGCAGCGGGCGCAAAATTCATCGTAAGCCCAGGATTTGACCCGGAAATCGTAGATTACTGTATTGAAAAAGGTATCACAGTAACACCGGGATGCGTAACGCCTTCAGAAGTAGCTCAGGGTGTAAAACGTGGATTAAAAGTATTAAAATTCTTCCCGGCAGAACAGTTTGGCGGAGTTGCTACAATCAAAGCAATGACAGCAGCTTATGTTGGAATCAAAATCATGCCGACAGGCGGAATCAATCCGAAAAATGTAAGAGAATACTTAGCTTGTGACAAAATCTTTGCATGTGGCGGAAGCTGGATGGTAAAAGGTGATATGATTAAAGCTGGTGAATTCGATAAAATCGAAGCAATGACAAAAGAAGCAGTTGAAATCGTAAAAGAAGTAAGAGGATAAGAATCGCAGATTTGCGGATGAGGGAGACTTTAACACTGTGCTAGTGGATGGTGCAGTGCTAAGAAATAAAAGATAGAAATTAACATGCTATAAATGACCCCTTTTGCCATGGGTGAACATTTAGATAGAAAAAAAGGGTGTGGAGAAGTCTGCATCCTTTTTTTCTACAAAGAAAGGAGCAGATATTATGAAAAAAGATTTTGATTTGCTGTCACTCGGAGAAATTTTGCTTCGACTTTCCCCACCGGATAATGAACGAATTGTGCGTGGAGAAACATTTCAGAAACAGGTCGGGGGAGCGGAATTAAATGTCGTATCCGGAGCTGCCCTGTTGGGCCTTAGAACCGGAATCATTTCCAAACTTCCGGATAATTCTTTAGGAATTTATGCAAAGAACCGTGTCCGTTTCTGCGGTGTCAGCGATGACTATCTGGTATATGATAAAGAGGAAGATGCAAGACTTGGAATTTATTTCTATGAAAATGGTGCATATCCAAGAAAACCAAGTGTCGTTTATGACAGAAGACATGCTTCTTTTTGTAAAATCAATGAAACAGAAGTTCCGGATTCCATGTATGCAAATACAGCCTGTTTCCATACAAGCGGAATTACTCTGGCACTTTCTGAAAATACAAGAGAAGTAGCCATTGATATGATTAAGAAATTTAAAGCACAGGGTGCACTGATTTCGTTTGATGTAAACTTCAGAGGAAATTTATGGACCGGAGAAGAAGCAAAAGAGTGTATCGAACGAATCCTGCCTTATGTTGATATTTTCTTTTGTTCAGAAGATACTGCCCGCCTGACTTTCTTAAAAGAGGGAAATGTAAAAGAGATTATGAAGAGTTTTACCGAAGAGTATCCGATTTCAATTGTGGCATCTACTCAGAGAATTGTACACAGCCCGAAAGTGCATACCTTTGGTTCAGTCATCTACAGTGCAAAAGAAGATAAATACTTTGAAGAAGAACCATACCGTGATATTGAAGTTGTAGACCGTATCGGAAGCGGAGATGCTTATATTTCAGGTGTTTTATACGGTTTGCTCGGATGTGGATTTGACTGTCAGAAAGCCTTAGAATATGGAAATGCAACCAGTTCTGTAAAGAATACGATTCCTGGTGACCTTCCTTCCTGTGATTTAAAAGAGATTGACCGAATTATCCGGAATCATAAAAATACCGGAATCCAGCTTGAAATGGATCGATAATAAAAAATAGGGGCATATACTGATAGAAAATAAGAATGGAGAAATTTTTTATGCGTGTATGCCAGCTTCGACAAAAAGAAGTGATTAATATCTGTACCTGCAAGAGCCTCGGTGTGCCGTTTGACCTTGAGTTTGATGAAAAGACTGGGTGTGTGACAGCAATTATTGTTCCGCTTCCGGGGAAAATCTGTGGATTTTTCGGGCCGGTCAGTGAGTACGTGATTCCGTTCGAATGTATCAAACAAATTGGGGAAGATATTATTCTGGTCGAAATAAAAGAAGAAAAGTTTTTAAAAAAGAGTTAGATAAAAGAACCCTCGGTATTTTGCAGTTACGCACCGAGGGATCTTTATCTTTTCACGACCGAAGATAATTTTTCATGGATTTTAAGGCATGTTTTTCAAGCCGGCTGACCTGAGCCTGCGAAATTCCAATTTCCTGTGCGACTTCCATTTGGGTTTTCCCCTCATAAAAGCGCATTTCTATGATATTTCGTTCCCTTGTCTCAAGCCGGTTCATTGCTTCTTTTAGAGAGATATCCTCAATCCAGTGTTCTTCTTTATTTTTCTTATCACTGATCTGGTCCATGACATACAAGGTGTCACCGCCTTCGGTGTAAACCGGTTCATATAGACTGACCGGACTTTGAATGGCATCAAGGGCATAGACGATATCCTCTTTATTGATGCCGATTTCACTGGCAATTTCCTGAACTGTTGGTTCTCTTAAGTTCTGTTTCATATAATATTCTTTTGCATGGATTGCCTTATAGGCAGTATCACGCAGGGAACGGCTGACGCGTATGGAGTTGTTGTCCCTTAAGTAGCGGCGGATTTCACCGATAATCATAGGAACAGCATAAGTAGAAAAGCGTACATTTAATGTGGTATCGAAGTTGTCAATTGCTTTCATCAGACCGATACAGCCGATTTGAAATAAATCATCCGCATTTTCATTACTTGCAGAGAAGCGTTTAATTATACTTAAGACCAGCCTTAAATTCCCTTTGATATATAAATCTCTTGCTTCTGTGTCACCCTTTTTTATCCGTTCAAACAGCATTTCTTTTTCGGCATTGGTAAGGACAGGGAGTTTTGATGTATTTACGCCGCATATTTCAACTTTATTAAGAGCCATTGCAAGAATCCTCCATTTTTAGTTTCATGTACGAATACATTTATAATTAGAATGATTCTCATAAGACTGTCACAATATACTGTAAAATGGAAAATTTCATAAAGTTTTAGCCCTTGACAACGCATAAAGTGCGAAAAAGATTGACGATTTACGCTTTTGTGTACTATACTTTAGGCAAGCAAGGCAGTAAAGGAGGCTGAAAATGATGAAGTGCCCTTTTTGTAATCAGGAAAATACACGTGTCATAGATTCAAGACCGGTTCCGGATAATAATTCGATTCGCAGACGCAGACAATGTGATGAATGTCATAAACGCTTCACCACGTATGAGAAGATAGAGACGATTCCTCTTACGGTAATTAAAAAAGACCAGAGCAGGGAAACATATGATCGGACCAAAATACAGGATGGAATTATGCGTGCCTGTTATAAACGGCCGATTTCGGTGGAACAGATTGAACGCACGATTGACGAAATAGAGACAGAGATTTTCAATAAAGAAGAACGGGAAATTCCAAGTACGGAAATCGGAGAGATTGTGATGAACCGCTTAAAAGAATTAGATGCGGTTACGTATGTCCGTTTTGCCTCTGTCTATCGGGAATTTAAAGATGTGAATACCTTTATGGATGAATTAAAGAAGATGTTAAAGTAATAAGAGAGGACTCACCGAGCACCGGTGAGTCCTTATTTGTCTGTATTATTCTTTTGGGGTTTCTAAAGTATCCAAAGTAACAGAGAGAATAAGATTAAAATGAGCATCAAAACGTAGTAAAAATATTGGATGTTTGATTTTTTTTGGTGGCTGTCATATCCAAGTACTCCAAAGATGAAAAAGAGGTAAAGATATAGGAGCTGTTTGCAAATGATGAAATCAAGTTTGAAAAACGGATAAGACAAAAAGACAAAAATACCGAGTACAATAAATAAAATAGATTTTTTCTGCACAATTAAGATTCCGTTAAAAATTTTTCTCATAGGCAGCCTCCTATTAGGTTTAAAAAAATCAGTAAAAAAGAATAATACAGAATAAATAATTGTTAATTTATTATATTTTAACATATTGACTTTGGAAAATCAAAAAAATATTTTTGTTAAGAGCACTTTTTTCACTATAAAGGGCAGTTCTGCTTCTTGCGCTTTGTATGGTAAAGTGATAAAATCTCCATAAATCAGGATGCGGATGAAAATGAGAGGAGCAGAGACAAGATGAGAACATTTAAAAAATCTTCAAAATTAGACCATGTATGTTATGACGTAAGAGGACCGGTTTTAGATGAAGCCAACCGTATGCAGGCAGATGGAATCGATGTTTTAAAATTAAATATAGGGAATCCGGCGCCGTTTGGATTTTCCGCACCGGAAGAAGTCATTACGGATATGATTTCCACCCTTAGAAGTGCACAGGGATATTCCGATTCCCATGGAATCTTCGCTGCAAGAAAGGCAATCATGCAGTATGCGCAGACAAAAAATATTCCAAATGTGTCAATGGAACATATTTATACCGGAAATGGTGTCAGTGAGCTGATTAACTTAGTGACACAAGGACTGATTGATAATGGAGATGAAATCTTAGTTCCATCTCCGGATTATCCGCTCTGGACCGGATGTGTGACCCTTGCAGGCGGAAAAGCAGTACATTATATCTGTGATGAACAGTCCGAATGGTATCCGGATATCGAGGATATGAGAAGTAAAATCACAGATAAGACAAAGGCGATTGTCATTATCAACCCAAACAATCCGACCGGTGCAGTTTATCCAAAAGAAGTGCTTGAACAGATTGTGGAACTTGCAAGAGAACATGAACTAATGATTTTCTCAGATGAGATTTATGACAGACTGGTGATGGATGGAATTGAACACACTTCCATTGCTTCTTTAGCACCGGATTTATTCTGTATTACCTTAAATGGGTTGTCAAAATCCCATATGATTGCAGGTTTTCGCTGTGGCTGGATGATTTTAAGCGGAGCAAAGGAAAAAGCAAAAGACTATATTGAAGGTTTAAATATGCTTTCCAATATGCGTCTGTGTTCCAATGTTCCGGCACAGTGCATCGTTCAGACCGCACTTGGGGGACATCAGAGCGTGAAAAACTATCTTGTTCCAGGTGGAAGAATCTATGAACAGAGAGAATTTATTTACAATGCAATTAATGATATTCCGGGCTTGTCAGCAGTAAAACCAAAGGCGGCCTTTTATATCTTCCCGAAAATGGATACGAAAAAGTTTAACATCTTAGACGATGAGAAATTTGTGCTGGATTTATTAAAGGAGAAAAAAGTACTGCTTACACATGGAAGAGGATTTAACTGGGCGGAGCCAGACCACTTCAGGATTGTATATCTGCCGAATATTGAACAGTTAAAGGATGCGACAGGAAAGATTGCAGATTTCCTTTCCGGATATCATCAACAGATTTAATCCAAAAAAGGGCTTATAGTAATTAAACTATAAGCCCTTTTTTGTTAGGTGACAAAATAAAAAATAGAAATAAATTTCTTAAAAAACCATAAAATGGGTTGTAAAATGAAAAAAACAGTGCTAAATTATATTAGCCGACTAAGTAAAAAAGGTGGTGAGATTTTGTGAAATGCGAAGAAATAGATAGTTTACAGGGACTGATAATGCGCATGACACATTTATACTATGGCAAAGCGTATGCAGCAATGAAAGAATTAGATGTTCATCCAAGGCAGATACCATTGTTGTTTATACTGCAGAAAAAAGAAGGAATGAGTCAGAGGGAAATCTGCGATGAAATGAAGATAAAACCGCCGACCGTTGCGGTTTCTATCAAGCGAATGGAGAAAGCAGGTTTAATTGAAAGAAAGCCGGATGAAAAAGACCAGAGGGTTGTACGGATTTATGTAACAGAAAAAGGAAAATCTTTAGGGAAAAAAATTGAAAAAGTAGTCAAAGAAAGCGAAGCCAAGGTAGTAGAAGGATTTTCAGAAGTAGAAATTTGTCTTATGAAGCGGTTTTTGAAGCAAATGATAGCAAATATGGAACAGGAAGAAAGCAAAAAGGAGTGACACGAAGATTATGTTAAAAATGTTTCATTACATGAAAGAACGATGGTATTACGTGGTAATGATTATTGTTCTTTTATTTGTGCAGGCATATTGTGACCTTTCCCTGCCGGATTACACATCCAAAATTGTCAATGTGGGTATCCAGCAAAAAGGAATTGAGGATGGAGTGCCGGATACCATCCGAAAAGAGAGTCTGGAGCACCTGCTTTTGTTTTTAGATGAAAAGGAAAAAGCAAAAGTAGAAGATGCCTATACCTTAAAAGATGATGTCTATAAAAGAAATGATGTCACAAAAGAGGAACGAGATGAGTTAAATTCGATTCTTGCGATTCCGATGATGGCAGCAGGAAGTTTAGAGGATGAAGAAAAGGCAGCAGAAATCAAAACACAGATGGGACTGCCCGAAGAGAGTGATTTATGGCAGGTATTAGAACAATTACCGCAGGAACAGTTAGATTCCATGAAAGATTCTCTGACAGAGAAAATAAAAGAAATGCCGGAATCCATTGTAACGCAGGCAGCCGTACAGTTTGTACAGACAGAGTATGAAGCACAGGGAATTGATGTAGATGCGATGCAAATTCAGTATCTGATGACCTCTGGACTTAAAATGCTTGCAATGGCACTTGTTATTATGCTTGCAGCTGTTTCTGTTACATTTTTATCTTCAAGAGTGGCAGCTTTTCTTGGACGGAATCTTAGAAATGGAGTCTATCGGAAAGTTATTTCATTTTCCGGTGAAGAGTTAAATCATTTCTCAACCGCTTCTTTGATTACAAGAAGTACCAATGATATTCAGCAGGTTCAGTTAGTATTTGCTATGATATTCAGAATTGTACTTTATGCCCCAATTCTTGGTGTGGGTGGTGTCTTGAAAGTCTTACAGACCGATGTTTCCATGACCTGGATTCTTGGTGTGGCAGTCGTGGCAATTTTAATTTTAGTTGGATTTCTATTTGCAGTTGCAATGCCGAAATTTAAAATTTTACAGTACCGAATTGATGAATTAAATCTGGTTTCAAGAGAAATTTTAACCGGTCTTTCTGTTATTCGTGCGTTCTCAAGAGAGAAACATGAAGAAGAACGTTTTGAAGAAGTTAATGAACGTCTGACAAAGACAAACCTGTTTGTAAATCGCTGTATGACTTTTATGATGCCGGCAATGATGCTGATTATGAACGGAATTACTGTATTGATTATCTATAATGGTTCTCATGCAGTAGATAATGGAACAATGCAGGTCGGAAACATGATGGCATTTATGCAGTATGCAATGCAGATTATCATGTCGTTTTTAATGATTACCATGATGTCGATTATGCTTCCGAGAGCCAGTGTATCTGCAAAACGTATCAACGAAATTATGGAGACAAAAGTAAGCATTGAATCTCCGGAAACAGCAAAAATTCCGGAAAATAACAAAAAAGGTGAAGTTCGTTTTGAACAGGTAGGATTTGCTTATCCTGGAGCAGAAGAGGAAACGCTTTCGGATATTAACTTTACAGCTCAAAAAGGAGAAACCGTAGCATTTATCGGAAGTACCGGAAGTGGAAAGAGTACCTTAGTTAACTTAATTCCACGTTTCTTTGATGTGACAAGCGGAAAAATTCTGGTAGATGGAGTGGATATCCGTGAAATGGGACTGCATGATTTACGTGAGAGAATCGGCTATGTTCCGCAAAAAGGAGTACTGTTTTCCGGAACAATTGATTCCAATATCCGTTATGGAAAAGAAGATGCAACAAAAGAAGAGGTCAATCGTGCAGCCGAGATTGCACAGGCACAGGAATTTATCGGGCAAAAAGAAAAAGGAATGGAATCTGAAATTGCACAGGGTGGAACGAATGTATCCGGTGGACAGAAACAAAGACTTTCTATTGCAAGAGCAATTGCAAAGAATCCGGAAATCTATATTTTTGATGACAGTTTTTCTGCACTGGATTATAAGACTGATGTGGTGCTTCGCCGTGCATTAAAGAAAGAGACAAAAGATGCAACGACTTTAATTGTTGCACAGAGAATCAGTACCATTTTACATGCAGATAAGATTTTGGTATTAGACGAAGGAAAAATTGTTGGCGAGGGAACTCATAAAGAACTTTTGAAAACCTGTGAGGTTTATCAGCAGATTGCAATGTCACAGTTGTCAAAGGAGGAATTGGAACATGAGTAATACAGCAGGAAGAGGCAGAGGTCCAATGGGTCGGAGAAGAGGTATGTCCGGCGAAAAGGCAAAGGACTTTAAAGGTGCAATGCTTCGGCTCTTAAAATATATGGAACGTTATAAATTCCGACTGATTTTGATGGTGATTTTTGCAATCGGCGGAACCGTATTTAATATTATTGGACCAAAGATTTTAGGTAAGGCAACAACGGAACTGTATTCCGGTCTGATTTCAAAGATTAATGGCGGAAGTGGAATTGATTTTGATAAAATTATAAAAATTCTCTTTGGTGTAATGTGTCTGTATGTAGTCAGTTCTGTCTTATCTTTTATACAGGGATTTATTATGACAGGCATTTCCAATGATGTGACTTATAATCTCAGGAAAGATATTTCAAAGAAAATCAATAAAATTCCAATGAAATATTTTGAAAGCAGAACACATGGAGAAATCCTTTCCCGTATTACAAACGATGTGGATACGCTGCAGACCGGAATTAACCAGAGTGTAACCCAGCTTATTACATCAGCCACCACCTTGATTGGTGTACTGGTTATGATGTTAAGCATTAATGTATGGATGACTTTGGCAGCACTTTTAATTTTACCGGTTTCGATGTTTATTATCAGCAAGGTCATGAAACATTCCCAGAAATACTTCCAGGACCAGCAGAAATATCTTGGTGAAGTAAATGGACAGGTTGAAGAAATTTATAGCGGACATACTGTAGTAAAAGCATTTAACAAAGAAGATGACGTCATCAATGAATTTGAAAAGACCAATGAGAAATTGTACAGTTCTGCATGGCGTTCACAGTTCTTTTCCGGAATTATGATGCCGATTATGCAGTTTGTGGGAAATCTTGGTTATGTTATGGTTGCTCTGCTTGGCGGCTTTATGGTTATTAAAAATAAAATTGAAGTCGGTGATGTGCAGGCATTTTTCCAGTATATCCGAAACTTCACCCAGCCAATTCAGCAGATTGCGCAGGTTACGAATATGCTTCAGTCTTCAGCAGCAGCATCGGAGCGTGTGTTTGAATTTTTGGATGTGGAAGAAGAGGACCAGATGGCAGAAAATCCAGTGTCTGTAGACCAGATAGAGGGAAATGTCAGTTTTGAGCATATTTCCTTTGGCTATGATCCATCAAAGATTATCGTACATGATTTTAATGCCGATGTAAAAGCCGGACAGAAAGTTGCAATTGTAGGACCGACCGGAGCCGGAAAGACAACGATGATTAAACTTTTGATGCGTTTTTATGATGTCAATTCCGGGGAAATCTGTATTGATGGTCATAATGTAAAAGATTTTAACCGTATGGAACTTCGTGAAATGTTTGGTATGGTACTGCAGGATACCTGGCTGTTCCACGGAACAATTATGGAAAATATCCGTTATGGACGCTTAGATGCAACAGATGAAGAAGTCATTGCGGCAGCAAAAGCAGCCCATGCCCATCATTTTATTATGTCTCAGCCAGGTGGTTATCAGATGGAATTAAATGAAGAGACCAGCAATATTTCCCAGGGTCAGAAACAGCTTTTGACAATTGCAAGAGCGATCTTAGCGGACAATAAGATTATGATTCTGGACGAAGCAACTTCTTCCGTCGATACCAGAACAGAAGAGCGAATTCAGAAAGCAATGGATAATCTGATGAAAGGACGAACCAGTTTTGTTATTGCTCACAGACTTTCCACGATTCGTGATGCCGACTTAATTCTGGTTATGAAAGACGGAGATATCATTGAACAGGGGACTCATGAATCCCTTCTTGCCAAGAATGGCTTCTATGCAAATCTTTATAACAGCCAGTTTGAAAAGATGGAAACAGTTTAAAGTGTAAAACTTTAAATTACTAAAATATTTTTTGCAAAATGGGTTGACAAACGATAAAAAAGTCAGTATTATTTGGTTAGATTAATTAAGAGAGGTTTTACCATGATGAAGAATTTATTGAATGTATGGACAAAAGATTTTTATTTTGGTTATCTGGGTTATTTTTATAATGCAGGTCTTTTGTGCTATGGTAAAGCATCCGTCAATCAATTCTGATTTCAAAGATACCGATAACAGAATTTTAACCGGTGTTTGCCTTAGCAGGTGAACATCGGTTTTTGGTTTTATGAGATAAAATCTTATAAAAAAATTCATTCAATCCAAAGGAGAAAAAGTCATGATTATTGTTTTAAAGAAAGATGCAGAAGAAGCGAAAGTGGAAAAATTAAAAGAGAATTTGGTGAACAGAGGATTAAAACTTCATTTATCACAGGGCGAAGATACCACAATTATTGGTCTGGTTGGAGACACTACAGAGATTGAACCGGAGCAGTTACAGGCATTTGACGTAGTAGAAACCGTAAAGAGAATCAAAGAACCTTACAAAAAAGCAAACCGCAGTATGCATCCACAGGACAGTGTGATTGATATCTGTGGAAAGAAATTCGGTGGAAATCATTTTCAGGTGATTGCAGGTCCGTGTTCCGTTGAGACCAGAGAACAGATGGTTGAAGTGGCAGAAGATGTAAAGGCATCCGGTGCAGGTCTTTTAAGAGGTGGTGCATTCAAACCGAGAACTTCCCCATACTCTTTCCAGGGACTGGGCAGTGAAGGATTAAAACTGCTTTTAGAAGCAAAAAAAGCAACCGGACTTCCAATTGTGACAGAGATTATGAGTGCAGCACATCTGGATTTATTCGATGATGTAGATGTGATTCAGGTTGGTGCAAGAAATATGCAGAACTTTGAACTGTTAAAAGAACTTGGAAAGATAAATAAACCGATTTTGTTAAAGCGTGGCATGTCAAGCACCATAGATGAACTTTTAATGAGTGCAGAGTACATCATGGCAGGTGGAAACGAACAGGTTATTTTATGTGAAAGAGGAATCCGTACCTTTGAGACTTCCATGAGAAACACACTGGACATTTCAGCAGTTCCGATGTTAAAATCAAAGACACATCTTCCGGTGATTGTAGACCCAAGTCATGCAGCAGGAATCCGTTTTATGGTAGAGCCGCTTACCATGGCAGCAATCGCAGCAGGTGCAGATGGTGTTATGATTGAAGTTCACAATAATCCGGAAAAAGCATTATGTGATGGTATGCAGTCACTGACACCACAGGCATTTGATGATGTGATGAAAAAAGTGAAGAAAACCACAGAGTTTTTTGGAAAGGTAATGTAATAACATGAAGTCATTAGTACTGGCGGAGAAACCATCGGTTGCAAGAGATATTGCAAGAGTATTAGGCTGCAGTAAAAAACTAAATGGGGCAATCGAAGGAAACCGCTATGTTGTCACCTGGGCGTTAGGACATCTTGTGACACTTGCAGACCCAGAGGAATACGACAAGAAATATAAAGAATGGAAGCTGGAAGACCTTCCGATGATGCCGAAAAAGATGGAACTTGTAGTAATTAAACAGACGGCAAAGCAGTATCATGCAGTAAAAACACAGCTTTATCGAAAAGATGTGAATGAAATTATTATTGCAACGGACGCAGGCAGAGAGGGAGAATTAGTAGCACGCTGGATATTGGAAAAATCCGGATGTAGAAAACCAATCAAACGGCTTTGGATTTCCTCTGTTACAGACAAGGCAATCAAGGCAGGATTTTCTTCTTTGAAAGACGGCAGGGAGTATGATACATTATATTCAGCAGCCTGGGCAAGAGCAGAGGCAGACTGGCTGGTTGGAATCAATGCAACCAGAGCACTGACCTGTAAGTACAATGCCCAATTGTCCTGTGGAAGAGTTCAGACACCGACACTTGCAATGATTGAAAAAAGAGAAGAAGAAATCCGTTCCTTTAAGCCGGAGACGTATTATGGAATCAATCTCATGGCAGAGGGAATCCGGTTTACCTGGCAGGATAAAAAAAGTGGTTCTGCCCGCTCATTTTCAAAAGAGAGAATCGAAACACTCAAACAAAAAATGCAAGGCGCTCCCCTTTTCATAAAAGAAGTAGAAAAGAAAGCAAAAAAAACTTATGCACCGGCACTTTATGATTTGACTGAACTGCAAAGAGATGCGAATAAAAAATTTGGATTTTCTGCAAAAGAGACGTTAAATATCATGCAGAGGCTCTATGAAAATCATAAGATACTGACCTATCCAAGAACAGATTCCAGATATTTAAGTTCCGATGTCATTGGAACATTAAAGGAACGCTTAAAAGCATGTGCAGTCGGTCCATATAAAAAGATGGCAGGAAGTCTTTCAATGAAGCCGGTCAAGGCAAATAAATCTTTTGTGGATGATAAAAAAGTAAGCGACCATCATGCAATTATTCCAACCGAACAGTTTGTACAGTTAGAACATCTGACAAATGAAGAACGAAAAATTTATGATCTGGTTGTCAGAAGATTTCTGGCAGTTTTGTATCCGCCGTTTGAATACGAACAGACAACAGTAAAAGCAGGCTGTGAGGAAGAAGAATTTCTTGCGAAAGGAAAGATTGTCTTAAAAGAAGGCTGGAAAGAGGCTTATGAGGGAAGCTGGTCAGATGAAGAGGATGAGGAACAAAAAGGAGAGTCTGCTTTAAGAGAACAGAAACTTCCGAATCTGGAAAAAGGCATGCAGTTTTCGAATAATATTCGAATTGAAATTATAACAGGGACGACACGTCCACCGGCACATTTTAATGAAGCGACACTGCTTTCAGCGATGGAAAATCCGGTGCGCTACATGGAAAGCCGGGATGCAAAGACAGTTAAAACTTTAGGAGAAACCGGAGGACTTGGAACGGTAGCAACCAGAGCAGATATTATTGATAAACTGTTTCATTCCTTTTTGATGGAAAAGCGTGGAAAAGAAATTTTTATCACCTCAAAGGGACGACAGCTTTTAAAATTGGTTCCGGAAGATTTGAAAAAACCGGAACTGACGGCTGACTGGGAGAATAAACTTTCTAAGATTGCAGAGGGAAAATTAAAGGATAAAATCTTTCTTTCAGAAATCCGCATTTATGCACAGGAATTGACCAAAGAGATTAAAACGGGAGATGGAACCTTCCGCCATGATAATCTTACAAACACAAAATGTCCGGTATGTGGAAAGCGTATGCTTGCAGTCAATGGAAAAAACAGTAAACTTTTGGTATGTCAGGACAGAGAATGTGGACATAGAGAAACAATTTCCCGTACGTCGAATGCAAGATGTCCAAAATGTCATAAAAAGATGGAATTATATGTAAAAGGCAAAGAAGATACCTTTATCTGCAGTTGTGGTTATAAAGAAAAACTGTCTTCTTTTACAGCAAGGCGGCAGAAAGAAGGCGCGGGAGTCAGTAAAAAAGATGTCCAGCGTTATCTGAACAAACAGAAAAAAGAGGCAGAAGAACCAATTAATTCTGCATTTGCCGATGCTTTTGCAAAATTAAAATTGTAAATATAAAAAAAAGTTTAGAAACTGTTCATAAAAATATTTCTTGTGAATCCCCCTTTTCTTATGGTAAAATGTCACTATGCTAAAGTGAAAAAATAAGAAAAGGGGGATTCTGCTATGGGATTCAATATGAAAGTAACACCGGAAATCGAGGCCCTTACAAAAGTTTGCGAAGAAAACAGTAAAATGGATGTATCTCTTTATGGAAAATATGATGTAAAGAGAGGTCTGCGTGATATCAATGGGAAAGGTGTTCTTGCAGGTCTGACACAGGTTTCAAACATCGTTTCGAGTAAAACTATAGATGGAAAAAGTGTTCCTTGTGATGGGGAGTTATACTACAGAGGAATTAATATAAAAGACCTTACCAATGGTTTTTTAAAAGAAAATCGTTTTGGATTTGAAGAGACAACCTATTTATTGTTATTTGGTGTACTTCCAACAGAAGAGCAGTTAAAAGATTTCTGCAAAATACTTGGAAATCAGAGAAGTCTGCCGAGAAATTTCGTACGAGATGTCATCATGAAAGCTCCAAGTAAAGATATGATGAATACCTTGTCAAGAAGTGTGCTGACGTTATATTCCTATGATTCGAATCCGGAAGATATTTCTCTTCCGAACGTGCTGCGTCAGTGTATCAATCTTATCAGTATTTTCCCAATGTTATCCGTTTATGGCTATCAGGCACATAGACATTATAATCAAAATAAAAGTTTATATATTCATAATCCGAAGAAAGAATTATCAACTGCTGAAAATATTTTGCGTATGTTACGGTCGGATAAAAAATATACTCCGCTTGAGGCAAAGATTCTGGATTTGGCACTGGTACTTCACATGGAGCATGGAGGTGGTAATAACTCTACGTTTACAACTCATGTTGTTTCTTCCTCTGGTACAGATACCTATTCAGCCATTGCAGCAGCACTTGGTTCTTTAAAAGGACCGAAACATGGCGGTGCAAACATTAAAGTAGTCAGCATGTTTGACGATATGAAGAAGCATGTTCACGATTGGAAAGATGAAGAGGAAGTTTCTGCTTATCTTCGAAAACTGCTTCATAAAGAAGCATTTGATAAGCGTGGTCTGATTTATGGAATGGGACATGCGGTTTATTCGATTTCTGATCCGCGTGCACGGATTTTCAAGCAGTTTGTTAAACAGTTAGCCGATGAAAAAGGAAGACAGAAAGATTATCGTCTGTATGAAATGGTAGAGCGTCTTGCACCGGTGATTATTGCTGAAGAACGTCATATTTATAAAGGTGTCAGTGCAAATGTCGATTTTTACAGTGGATTTGTTTACAGCATGTTGGAACTTCCCCTTGAACTGTATACACCAATGTTTGCGATTGCGCGTATTGTCGGCTGGAGTGCGCACCGAATGGAAGAACTGATTAACACGGATAAGATTATTCGTCCGGCATATAAAAATGTATTAGAAGAACAGGCTTATATTGCTTTGGAAGAAAGATAATTGACAAAAAACGAGATTTCCGTTAACATCGGGTATGAATACACAACAGAAATGAGGAAAATAAAATGTTTCGTACCTTTTTTCCGGATGAATATCTGGACTCTACTTATGAGATTGATTTTGAAAAATTGTATCAGGACGGTTACCGTGGATTGATTTTTGATATTGATAATACGTTAGTTCGTCATGGGGAACCGGCAGATGAACGTGCAGTTGCATTATTTAAGCGCTTAAAGAAAATCGGATTTGACTGTTGTCTGCTTTCCAATAATCAGTATGAGAGGGTTTCTTCTTTTAATAAAGAGGTGCAGGTGCATTTTATTGAAGATGCACATAAGCCATCGACCAAGAATTATATCAAGGCAATGGAGCTGATGAAAACAGACCGTTCCAATACGATTTTTGTTGGAGACCAGTTGTTCACAGATGTATATGGAGCAAAAAGAACCGGAATTCGCAACATTTTGGTAAAACCAATTCATCCAAAAGAAGAGATTCAGATTGTGTTTAAACGCAAATTAGAGAAAATTGTGCTTTATTTCTACGAGAAAGAGAAAAGAAAGCAAAAAAATGGTTGAAAAATTAAGTCGGGTATTATACAATGAAGTACAGTGGAAAAAACGATTTTATTTTCCAATGGAAGAAGGCCACGAAAATCAAGTGGTAAACAAATAAAATCTAGGAAAGGAAAAGCTATTTAGATGAAAACCTATATCTAATCAACTAAAAATGAAGTTATAGGTGTGTACCGATGGCTAGTCGGGAATTTACGACTGTGGAGTGTACAAGAATTTACGAGTAGATAGATATTTTTTATATCATCAAAAGTATACACGATGAAGCAGTAACTACAAATCGTGAGATTGTAGCGAATCATCTAGCATATACGCATTTGTATATGTTTTTAGTAGCAGGAGTATTCATTATGATATCAGCAGGCGATTTTAAAAACGGTCTCACTCTGGAAATTGACGGAAACGTAGTACAGATTATGGAATTCCAGCATGTAAAACCAGGTAAAGGTGCAGCTTTCGTAAGAACTAAATACAAAAACTTAAGAACTGGAGCTATAAGAGAAGAAGCTTTTAATCCAAGTGATAAATTCCCAAAAGCTATAATAGAAACAAAACAAATGCAATATTTATACAATGATGGTGAATTATACTACTTCATGGACGAAGAAACTTTCGACCAAATACCACTAAACTACGAACAAGTAGAAGATGCTATAAAATTCTTAAAAGAAAACGAAGTAGCAACAATAAGATTCTATCAAGGACAACCATTCCAAGTAGAAGCTCCAAACTTTGCAGAATTAGAAGTAACTGAAACTGAACCAGGTATAAAAGGTGATACAGCAAGTAACGTTACTAAATCAGCTACTGTAGAAACAGGAGCAGTAGTTCAAGTACCTTTATTCATAAATGAAGGAGACAAAATAAAAATAGATACTAGAACTGGTGAATATTTATCAAGAGTTTAATATTTTAGCATAAAAATGAAGGGGTGTAAATTCTAAAAATCAAATAAAAATTAGATAACTGTAAATAAAAAAAGAGCT